>Ga0206126_10000326_pt1 | contig 65384 bp, 79 predicted proteins | sample Helgoland_Spring_5_FD_148621 | JGI IMG/M metagenome (GOLD analysis project Ga0206126, IMG submission 148621) | Pelagic subsurface seawater microbial communities from Kabeltonne, Helgoland, North Sea - Helgoland_Spring_Bloom_20160412_1 | ecosystem: Environmental > Aquatic > Marine > Epipelagic ...
TTAGGAATTACAATTATTTCGATCTTAGATACGAATTGTGACCCAAATGACGTTGATATTCCAATTCCGGCTAATGATGATGCCGTACGTTCAATTCAATTAATCATTTCTACGTTAGCTGATGCGATTTCAACAGGTAAGCAAGCAACTAACTAAGAGATTCAATTAACCGATTGAGTTTAAACGTTTTCGCAAATAAATGTATCTTAAATACTTATTTAAAAGTATTTAAGATACATTTATTTTGTCTTTCTGCATAAATAAAAGCGTAAAAAACAATTAAATTATCTTATTGAGCAAACTTCTCAAGCTGAATTGTTTAGGCTAACCCTCACTTTAAACCTTACTTTCACCCGTAATTTAAACTCGCTGAAAAAAAACAGATTTTAATATAATGTCCCCACCAGTATAAGTTAGGTATAAATAAATATTAGGAAACAAAAAAATTTGCACTATTCACGTAGATTTACAATCTGTTTATGTTTTTTTCGTTAGCTGCTGTTGAGGTAGGTACACATTTATATTGGGAAATCGCCGGTTTAACAGTGCACGGACAAGTATTATTAGTGACATGGCTTGTAATTGCCATTATCTTATCAATTACTGTTCTTGGTACACTTAAGCTAGAGCAAGTTCCTAAAGGACTTCAAAATTTCGTGGAAGCAGTTTACGAATATGTTTCTGGTATTGCTAAAGACCAACTAGGTGAAGCTGAATATCGTCCTTGGGTTCCTTTCGTAGGGACTCTGTTCTTATTCATCTTCGTCGCTAACTGGTTAGGTGCTTTAGTACCGTGGAAGCTTATCCATTTACCGGAAGGTGAATTAGCTGCTCCGACAAACGATATTAATACTACCGTTGCGTTATCTTTATTAACTTCGTTAAGTTATTTTTACGGAGGATTTAAAGTAAAAGGTTTAGGATTCTTTGCGCGTTATATTTCGCCAACACCAATTTTCCTACCGATTAACATTCTAGAAGACTTTACGAAACCTCTTTCATTAAGTTTCCGTTTATTCGGTAACATCTTAGCAGATGAAATTGTTGTATCCGTTCTATGTTTACTAGTGCCTTTATTAGTACCTTTACCAGTAATGGTTTTAGGTCTTTTTGCAAGTTCAGTACAGGCGTTAGTGTTCGCAACACTTTCTGCTGCTTACATTGCTGAATCTGTAGAATAATTTACAATTATTTGGAATAACTAAATAGTTGTACAAATTAAAAGAAATTTGTTAATTTCATACACATCATTTTTAAAAAATTTAACTAAGAATCTCTTATGAACCCTATTATCTCAGGTGCATCTGTTATCGCTGCTGGTTTAGCTATTGGTCTAGCTGCTATCGGTCCTGGTATTGGTCAAGGTACTGCTGCTGCTCAAGCTGTTGAAGGTCTTGCTCGTCAGCCAGAAGCAGAAGGTAAGATCCGTGGTACTCTTCTTCTATCTCTAGCGTTCATGGAGTCACTAACTATCTATGGTCTAGTAGTTGCACTTTGTCTACTATTCGCTAACCCATTCGCTGGTTAATTTGTTAAAAGCGCTTAGTTTTAACTAAAACTAAGCGCTATTTTCAAATATTCCATAGTAGCACTCTTAGCTACTCCTAAGTCTAAATACATTATTCTATATCAAATATAAATGAATACTTTTTATATGCTTGCAACGCAATTGCTAGCTATGACTGAAGGGGCTGGTGGGCTTTTTGATTTTAATGCAACTTTACCATTAATGGCGATTCAGTTCGTATTATTAATGGTTGTATTAACGTTTATATTTTATAAGCCAGTATCAAAGGTTTTAGAGGACCGTGAAGAATACATTAGCGGAAATCTAACTCAAGCTTCTGACAAATTAATAAAAGCTGACGAACTGTATAAACAATACGATGAACAGCTAAAAACAGCTAAAGTTAATGCTCAAGCTACTATAGCAAAAGCAGAAAAAGAAGCTAAAGATAGTGTTGCTCTTGAAATCGGCGAAGCTCGTGCAGATGCCGCTAAATTAATTGAGCGAACTAACAAAGAACTTGAAGCCCAAAAGTCTACTGCCCTAGCACAACTAGAGACGCAGGTTGACGAATTAAGCCAACTTATAAAAGAAAAACTACTAGGTAAAGAGGTCGTTCTTTAAAGATTGTTTTAAATTTTAAGAAAAAATGGATTTATTAAACCAGACTTTAAATAGTTTTTCGACTCAAATTTCTGATGGAGGAGTATCCTTTAATGGAGATATTTTTGAAGCTAACCTAGTAAACCTTGTTTTATTAGATGGTGGAATTTTTTATCTATTAAGCGGTGCTCTATCTGAAAGCCTTTCAGAGCGTCAACAGAAAATTCTAGGTGCAATCCAAGAATCTGAAGAGAGATTACAAGAAGCAACGACGAGATTAACTGAGAGTGAAACTCAGTTAGCTCAAGCGCAGATGGTAATTGAATCAATTCAAAAAGACGCTGAACAAACTGCTTCGCAGGTAAAAAGTTCAATTCTAACTGATGGTAAAGCTGAAATTGAGCGTTTAACTTCTTCAGCTAAAGCGCAAATCGGTACTATTGAGTCTCGAGTGCGCAAGCAAATCTCTGATTATGTTGTTTCACTAGCTCTACAACGCATTACCACTCAACTAGAAGGTAAACTGAACTCGAGCTTACAGCAACAGATCATCGATAGAAATATTTCTAAATTAGTCGAGTAAATTATGTCAATTGTTTTAAACAAAGTTGCGGAGCCGTATGCTGAGGCACTTCTCGATTTAGCTAAATCAACTGACTCATTAAAAGAGACGACAAACGATATGAACATCGTTTCTCAATTCTTAGCAAACTCTAGTGACTTAAAGAAGTTCTTAGGAAATCCTATTATCACTAGAGACGCAAAAAAGAATGTAGTCAAAGATATTCTCGGCGAGCAAATTAGTGCAAGCACTTTAAAATTTTTATTACTGCTTGTAGATCGTGGTCGTATCGAAGTTCTTGAGAGCATTGCTCAAAAGTTCATCGAACTATCATACAAGCAAGAATCTATTGAAATTGCGAAAATTACTTCATCAATCCAGCTATCTGCTGATCAACAAAAGAAGATTGCAGAAAAGCTAAAAGTTATCACTGGTGCAAAGCAAATTAAGCTTGCCCTAAAAGTAGACCCACAATTAATTGGTGGTTTTACAATTGAGATTGGCTCAAAAATGATTGATACAAGTATTCGTGGACAACTAGCACAAATTAGTAGTCTACTAGGAGCTTAAATGCTCTCAGTATTTTAATTAAGGTTCAAACCCTTATTTCGAACGTTTTAAACTAAGAAACTCTTTAATAAAAGTAATCTAGACGGAAATATGATCAATATTAGACCTGACGAGATTAGTAACATTATCCGTCAACAAATTGAAAGCTACGATCAAGAAGTTCAAATCGATAACGTAGGTACAGTACTTCAAATCGGAGACGGTATCGCTCGTGTATACGGACTTGAGCAAGTTATGGCTGGAGAACTTCTAGAGTTCTCTGACAAGACTATTGGTATTGCACTAAACCTAGAGAACGATAACGTTGGTGCCGTACTAATGGGTGCTGGTCTTGATATTCTAGAAGGTAGTTCAGTACGTTCAACTGGTAAGATTGCACAAGTACCTGTAGGTGAAGCATTCTTAGGCCGTGTTGTAGACGCACTAGCACGTCCACTAGATGGTAAAGGCGATATCGCAAGTTCTGAATCTAGACTAGTAGAATCAATGGCTCCTGGTATCATTACTCGTAAGTCAGTATGTGAGCCAGTTCAGACTGGTATTACTGCAATTGATTCAATGATTCCAATTGGTCGTGGTCAGCGTGAGCTAATTATTGGTGACCGTCAAACTGGTAAGACTTCTGTTGCAATTGATACAATTCTAAACCAAAAAGGTGAAGATGTTATCTGTGTTTATGTTGCAATTGGTCAAAAAGCATCTTCAGTAGCTGCAGTATGTACTGCAATTGAAGAAAGAGGTGCAAGTGATTACACTGTAATCGTTGCAGCAAACGCTGATGATCCAGCTACACTTCAATACATTGCTCCTTACACAGGTGCAGCGTTAGCAGAGTACTTCATGTACAACGGTAAAGCTACAGTTATCATCTACGATGACTTAACTAAGCAAGCATCTGCTTACCGTCAAATGTCACTACTACTTCGTCGTCCACCAGGTCGTGAAGCATACCCTGGTGACGTATTCTACCTTCACTCACGTTTACTAGAGCGTGCAGCTAAGCTAAGTGATGATCTTGGTGGTGGTAGTATGACAGCACTTCCAATTATTGAAACACAGGCTGGTGATGTAGCAGCTTACATCCCAACTAACGTTATTAGTATTACAGATGGACAAATCTTCCTATCTGGTGATCTATTTAACGCTGGTATCCGTCCAGCAATTAACGTAGGTATTTCAGTATCACGTGTAGGATCTGCTGCACAAATTAAAGCGATGAAGCAAGTAGCTGGTAAGCTTAAGCTTGAGCTAGCTCAATTCGCTGAACTAGAAGCATTCTCTCAATTCGCTTCAGACCTTGACCAAGCAACTCAAAATGAACTTGCACGTGGTCAAAGACTAAGAGAAATGTTAAAGCAGTCACAAAATGCTCCAATCCCAGTGGAAGAGCAAGTTTGTGTAATCTACACAGGTATTAACGGATTCCTGGATGATGTTGCTGTTGAAGACGTAAGAGGATTCGTTGGTAAGCTACGTAGCTACCTGAAGAGTTCAGCTGGTTCACTTCTTTCAACAATTAAGTCTGAGCAGAAGCTTTCACCAGAAAGTGAAGAGGCACTAAAAACTGCAATTGCTGGCGCAAAAGCAATGTAATTAGTATCTTTCATTCTTAAAAGACCCTTTTTCTTGCAATCTAAATTAGATTGCAAGAAAAAGGGTTTTTATTTGACGACCTTACCCATTTTTATTATAGAAAGGCCTACTCTTTTGAAACTATCGATTCGTTTTTTCACTTAGAAACATTTCAGAATACAAGGTTTCAAATGTACCTTAGCCTTTTTACAACGTACAAAGTACCTGTTTCAAACTAAAAAATATTTTTAAGAAATGGTAAGAAATTAAACTGATTTGAAAAAATGGGCAAAAAGTCTACTTTTTTAAAGTAAAATATAATATAGAAAGATTTATATTCGTTTAGAGTCTAGTCTTATAGTTTGTTATTGTTGTTATTAATTAGGCTTGGTTAACATTTTATAAAAACGATTTAAAGATTTCGTATTTGTAAGTCTCAGAAAGGAGAGTAAAAATGAAAGTAAGCTCGAAAGAATTAGAGGCTAAGAAAGTTAAAGTCGTAGTGGATAAGAATCCTGTTGCTACTTCATTTGAAAAATGGGCGCAACCAGGACACTTTTCTCGTACATTAGCTAAAGGGCCAAAGACAACTACTTGGATTTGGAACCTACACGCCGATGCTCACGATTTTGATAGCCAAACTAATTCATTAGAAGATATCTCAAGAAAGATTTTTAGTGCGCACTTCGGTCAATTAGCACTTATTTTCTTATGGATCAGTGGAATGCACTTCCACGGTGCACGTTTCTCAAACTATTCAGCATGGTTAACTAGTCCAACGACTATTAAGCAAAGTTCACAAGTTGTTTGGCCTATCGTAGGTCAAGAAATTTTAAACGGCGACGTAGGTGGCGGTTTCTCTGGAGTACAAACAACATCTGGTTGGTTCCAAATGTGGCGTGCTTCAGGTATTACTAATGAAACTGAACTTTACTGGACAGCTATTGGTGGTTTACTAATGTCAGCAGCAATGGTTTTTGCTGGTTGGTTCCACTATCACAAAGCTGCGCCGAAATTAGAGTGGTTCCAAAACGTAGAATCTATGATGAACCACCACTTAGCAGGTTTATTAGGTCTAGGTTGTTTATCATGGTCAGGTCACCAGATTCACATCAGTTTACCAGTAAACAAGCTTCTTGATGCAGGTGTAGCACCTCAAGAAATCCCGTTACCACATGAGCTTCTTTTCAACCAAGAACTTATGGGTCAACTTTACCCTAGTTTTAAGAAAGGATTACTACCTTTCTTTACTCTAAACTGGAGTGAGTATTCAGATTTCTTAACATTCAAAGGTGGACTAAACCCAATTACAGGAAGTCTATGGTTAAGTGATACAGCTCACCACCACTTAGCACTAGCGGTACTGTTTATCTTTGCAGGTCACATGTACCGTACAAACTGGGGTATTGGTCACAGCATGAAGGAAATTTTAGAAGCTCACAAAGGGCCTCTAACTGGTGAAGGTCACAAAGGTCTTTACGAAATTTTAACAACTTCATGGCACGCTCAACTAGCTATTAACCTAGCTATGATGGGTTCACTAAGTATTATTGTGGCTCACCACATGTATGCAATGCCTCCATACCCGTACATTGGTATTGATTACCCAACACAGCTTTCGCTATTTACACACCACATGTGGATTGGTGGTTTCTGTGTTGTTGGTGCTGGAGCACACGCTTCAATCTTTATGGTTCGTGATTATAGCCCTGTGCAGTCATACAACAACCTTTTAGATCGTGTACTTAGACACCGTGATGCAATTATTTCACACTTAAACTGGGTATGTATTTTCCTAGGATGTCACAGTTTTGGTCTTTACATCCACAACGATACAATGCGTGCGTTAGGTAGACCACAGGATACATTCTCAGATAAAGCAATTCAGTTACAGCCGATTTTTGCTAAGTGGGTACAATCTCTACACACATTAGCACCAGGAAGTACTGCACCAAATGCTCTAGCTACTTCAAGTTACGCTTTTGGTGGTGATGTTGTTGCCGTTAACGGTAAAATTGCGATGATGCCTATTAGTTTAGGTACGGCGGACTTTATGGTTCACCACATTCACGCGTTTACTATTCACGTAACAGTACTAATTTTACTAAAAGGTACATTATTTGCACGTAGCTCTCGTCTAATTCCAGATAAGGCAAACCTAGGTTTCCGTTTCCCTTGTGATGGACCTGGTCGTGGCGGTACTTGTCAAGTATCTGCTTGGGACCACGTTTTCCTTGGTCTATTCTGGATGTACAACTGTATTTCAGTAGTAATTTTCCACTTCAGCTGGAAAATGCAATCAGATGTATGGGGTACAATCTCTAGTGCCGGTAAAATTTCACACATTACTGGTGGTAACTTTGCGAACAGTGCAATCACAATTAATGGTTGGCTTCGTGACTTCCTATGGTCAGAAGCATCGCAAGTTATTCAATCATACGGTTCAGCAGTTTCTGCTTACGGTTTAATTTTCCTAGGTGCACACTTCATTTGGGCATTTAGTTTAATGTTCCTATTCAGTGGCCGTGGTTACTGGCAAGAACTTATTGAGTCAATCGTTTGGGCTCACAACAAACTTAAATTAGCCCCTGCTATTCAACCACGTGCCCTAAGTATTACACAAGGTCGTGCAGCAGGTTTAGCTCACTATCTTCTAGGGGGTATTGGTACAACTTGGTCATTCTTCTTAGCAAGAATTGTCTCTGTAGGTTAATTAAAAAAATCGAAAAAAAAAATTATGGCTACTAAATTTCCTAAGTTTAGTCAAGCACTTGCGCAAGATCCCGCAACTAGAAGAATCTGGTACGGTATCGCAACTGCTCACGATCTGGAAAGCCATGACGGAATGACAGAAGAAAGTCTTTACCAAAAGATTTTCGCATCTCATTTCGGTCACCTGGCAATTATCTTTTTATGGACATCAGGCAACTTATTCCACGTTGCTTGGCAGGGTAACTTTCAACAATGGGTACTAAACCCATTAAAGGTAAAACCAATTGCACACGCAATTTGGGATCCACACTTTGGACAATCTGCAATTAAAGCATTTACTAGAGGTGGAGTTTCTTATCCTGTAAACATTGCTACTTCTGGTGTTTATCACTGGTGGTACACAATCGGTATGAGAACAAATACTGACCTTTATTTTGGTGCACTAGGTTTACTAGTTTTATCGTGTGCTCTATTATTTGCAGGTTGGTTACACTTACAACCGAAATTTAGACCAGGTCTAGCTTGGTTTAAAAACAATGAATCAAGACTTAACCACCACTTATCAGGACTATTTGGTTTTAGTTCTCTTGCGTGGACAGGTCACTTAATTCACGTTGCAATTCCTGAGTCACGTGGTGAGCACGTTCGTTGGGGTAACCTAACATCGACACTTCCTCACCCTGAAGGTCTAACACCTTTCTTCTCTGGAAACTGGGGTCTATACGCGGAAAACCCTGATACTGCTCAACACATCTTTGGTACTAACGAAGGTGCAGGAACAGCTATCTTAACATTCTTAGGTGGTTTCCACCCGCAAACGCAATCAATGTGGCTGACTGATATTGCTCACCACCACTTAGCAATTGCGATTGTATTTATCTTTGCTGGTCACATGTACCGTACAAACTGGGGTATTGGTCACAGCATGAAGGAAATCCTTGATGCTCACGTACCACCTAGAGGTCGTTTAGGTGCAGGTCACCGTGGACTGTTTGAAACTATTACAAACAGTTTACACATGCAACTAGGTCTAGCTCTAGCTTCTTTAGGTGTTGCTACATCACTAGTTGCTCAGCACATGTACGCTCTACCGTCATATGCATTTATGGCTAAAGACTACGTAACTCAGGCTGCACTTTATACACACCACCAGTACATTGCTGGTTTCCTAATGGTAGGTGCGTTTGCACACGGTGCAATTTTCTTTGTTAGAGATTATGATCCGGAAGTAAACAAAGATAACGTACTTGCGAGAATGCTTCAGCACAAAGAAGCAATTATTTCTCACTTAAGTTGGGTAAGTTTATTCTTAGGTTTCCACACTCTTGGCCTATACATTCACAACGACGTTTGTGTTGCATTCGGTCAACCTGAGAAGCAAATTCTATTTGAACCAGTATTTGCACAATTTATTCAAGCAGCCTCTGGTAAAGCTGTTTACGGTTTCGATGTTTTACTATCTTCTTCAACTAGTGCTGCTAGTGTTGCAAGTAGTAAAGTATGGCTACCAGGATGGATTGAAGCTATTAACAGTGGTAAGAACTCTTTATTCTTAACTATTGGACCTGGTGACTTCTTAGTTCACCACGCTATTGCGTTAGGTCTTCACACAACAGCTTTAATTCTTGTGAAGGGTGCACTTGATGCACGTGGATCAAAGCTAATGCCTGATAAAAAAGACTTCGGTTACAGTTTCCCTTGTGATGGACCTGGTCGTGGTGGTACATGTGATATCTCAGCTTGGGATGCATTCTACCTAGCTATGTTCTGGATGTTAAACACAATCAGTTGGGTAACATTCTACTGGCACTGGAAGCACATGACAATCTGGGGCGGAAACGCTGCTGCATTTAACGAGTCTTCAACATACATTATGGGTTGGCTACGTGATTACCTATGGTTAAACTCATCTCCATTAATTAATGGATATAACCCATTTGGTATGAATGCACAAGCAGTTTGGGCTTGGATGTTCCTATTTGGACACTTAATCTGGGCAACAGGTTTCATGTTCCTAATTTCTTGGAGAGGTTACTGGCAAGAGCTTATTGAAACATTAGTTTGGGCTCACGAGCGTACTCCTATCGCAAACCTTGTTCGTTGGAAAGATAAGCCAATCGCTTTATCGATCGTTCAAGCAAGACTTGTAGGTTTAGCGCACTTCGCAATTGGTTTCATCTTTACGTTTGCACCATTTGTAATTGCCTCTACAACAGGTAAGTTCAGTTAATTTACTGAGTTTTAGCCTTAAAGGCAAAAACAATAGATCGATTAAATTTATTTAATCGATCTATTGTTTTTTAAAGACTGTTATTCTAATAAAATCAGTTATTATAACAAATTTATTTAAAATATTATTGAATAATATCATTAAATAAGTTACTATATTAATATAAGACGGGATGTAGCGCAGCTTGGTAGCGCATCTGCCTTGGGAGCAGGGTGTCGCAGGTTCAAATCCTGTCATCCCGATTAATAATAAATACATATTAATAAGTTTAATAAGTTGTATAAATCGGTTTATTAATATTTTTCTTAGTCATGAGAAATAAACTCAAGTTAATTTTATAATTTGCAATAATAGTGCTGTTTAGAACCAATTAATCCAGTTCAAAAAACAGTAATATTATTGCAATTTTTATTAACTCTTGGCACAGCTTGCGACACTACAGAACTTAGGGGTAATTATCCGCCCCCTGCAATAGATAATATTTCGAGTGAATCTTGGTTTTGTACAAGAGTTTTTTCCCACTGACTTTTTTCAAGAATAAAACCATTATAATCAACAACTATTACTTTTTGATTAAAACCAAGATAGTTCATTAATTCAAGAACAGTGAATGGTAAAACATAAAGATATTTTGAACCATTAATTTTAAAGGAAGAATGATTTGCAGTTATCATAATATTTTTTGAAAAATTTATACATCTCACACCGATGATTTTTAATAAAGTATAAAATAAAAGTTTTAAAAAATAAGGTTATAATAAAAATAACTAAAATTTACAGTGAATTTAATACATGAGTGAATTTATTAAAGCGTATAACAATGATCCCTTTGTAGGAAACTTATCTACACCGGTAACAACTTCAACGGCAACAAAACTATACCTTGGAAATTTACCCATCTACAGAAAGGGCTTATCACCTCTTTTAAGAGGTCTTGAGATTGGTATGGCGCATGGTTACTTTTTAATTGGACCTTTCTACATCCTAGGGCCACTTCGTAACTCAGAAAACGCTCTACTAGTTGGGTTCTTTTCAGCAATGGGTCTAATTCTAATTTTAACAATTGGATTAACAATTTATGGCTTAGCGTCTTTCCAAGACGGTGGTAAATTAGAGGGTCTAGAATCTTCTAAAGGCTGGCGACAGTTTACTAGTGGTTTCACAATCGGGGCTTTAGGTGGCGATGTAGTAGCCTATATTCTCCTTGCGAACGTTGCATTCTTTGCGTAAAAATAAAAGATGAGAAGATTCTAGATTATCTTCTCATCTTTTAATGTTCCAACCTTTCTAACCAACATAACTTAAACCAAGACTTAATAAAAAAAAGCTTGCTATAACTACTGCACTGAAACGGTAGATAAATTGCTGACCAGAGCTCGGACTTGAGAACATCCCTAAGACTGCACTATTATTAGAACCTGAGATCGAAGCTTTCGGATCTACCGCTAAAACAATGCCAATAATGACTAAGGAAGTTAGAAACCAAATGCTCTCTAATATATTCATTTAGTAAGAAACTAATCTATAATTAATTGTCGTCAAAAGCTTATTCGCCCTGGACTTTAAGAAGACCAAAACCTACAGCTAAACCTGTTAGAGTTAAAGCCCACATAACACCTGCTACAGTAAAGATCTCTTTAGCCATAATTCTGTTATTTATATTTATACTTTGTATTTTGTACTGTTTTTTAGAAGCCGTTACGACCCCAAACTACTAATGCTAGAGAGAAACTAAACATTACCATCAGCGAAGACCAACCTAAGCTTAAAATATCCATTATTTTTAAAGGAAGACGTTTTTAATTCATGATAACATTATAACACCTCTTGTTCATTTTTCGCTGTTAATTCCATCGAAGAAGGGATTAACTAATATTCCTAAAATAGGAGAGGATGGGATTCGAACCCACGGTACGTATAATACGTACATCAGATTAGCAATCTGAAGCATTAAACCACTCAGCCACCTCTCCTTTATTATCATATTCTATAATATCCAACTGCTAATAGCAACACCTTGTATTTCTACGTTTTAATTTTTAAACAAAAAACAACATAAATTAATGAAAGATATTTCACTTCGAGGACGATTTGCTTAACTGTTTAAAAGTTTCCTAAATGTATATTACGGTCGATATTACTAATACAACCTGGAAAAAATTAAACAAAATTTGAAACACGCCCTGTAAGACTTGAACTCACGACATCAGGTTTTGGAAACCTACGTTCTACCAACTGAACTAAGAGCGCTTAATACTTATTGTATTATATTATACCAATGGGAAGTAAGTCAAACCCCTTCGGTAAAAATAATATTAAATTATTATCTTTCTGTGACAGATATTATGATAAAATAAATGTTATCAAAGATAATGATAATTTCGTTATACGTGAAAATAATGTTTGAACGTTTTACGGAAAAGGCTATCAAAGTTATTATGCTAGCTCAAGAAGAAGCTAGACGACTTGGACATAACTTTGTGGGCACTGAACAAATACTTCTAGGTCTTATTGGTGAAGGAACAGGTATCGGACCAAAAGTTCTTAAGTCAATGGGCGTGAACCTAAAAGATGCTCGTGTTGAAGTGGAAAAAATTATCGGCCGCGGATCTGGATTCGTAGCTGTTGAAATTCCTTTTACACCACGTGCAAAAAGGGTTCTTGAACTTTCGTTAGAGGAAGCTCGTCAATTAGGACATAACTATATTGGTACTGAGCACCTACTACTAGGTTTAATTAAAGAAGGAGAAGGTGTAGCCGCTCGTGTTCTTGAAAACTTAAGTGTTGATCTATCAAAAGTTCGAAGTCAAATTATTCGATCTCTTGGAGATAACACAGAGGTTTCGAGCGGAGGAAACAATTCTGCTCGCAGCAAGACACCTACATTAGATGAATTTGGAACAAATTTAACAACCAAAGCTCAAGAAGGTCGATTAGACCCAGTTGTTGGGCGTGCAAAAGAAATTGAACGAGTTATTCAAATTCTAGGTCGTCGAACAAAAAATAATCCAGTTCTAATCGGGGAACCGGGTGTTGGTAAGACTGCCATTGCTGAAGGTCTTGCTCAACGAATCGCTAACCGTGATATTCCAGACACTCTGGACGAAAAACTAGTTGTTGCGTTAGATATTGGTCTACTAATTGCAGGAACAAAGTATCGAGGAGAATTTGAAGAGCGTCTTAAGAAAATTATGGATGAAGTTCGTACTTCAAACAACATCATCCTTGTTATTGACGAAGTTCACACATTAATTGGAGCAGGTGCTGCTGAAGGTGCAATTGATGCTGCAAACATCTTAAAGCCAGCGCTTTCGCGAGGCGAACTACAATGTATTGGAGCTACAACTCTAGAAGAGTACAGAAAGCACATCGAAAAAGATGCAGCACTTGAAAGACGTTTCCAGCCTGTAATGGTAGGTGAGCCTTCAGTTGAAGAGACAATTGAAATTCTATATGGATTACGCGAACGTTATGAAAAGCACCATAAACTGATAATCTCAGATGAAGCTTTAACAGCAGCTGCAAAGTTTGCTGATCAATATATTGCGGACCGTTTCCTTCCAGATAAAGCAATTGACCTGATTGATGAAGCTGGATCAAGAGTTCGATTAATGAATTCACAATTACCAGCAGCAGCTAAAGAATTAGATCAAGAATTAAAATCAATTCTACGATCTAAAGATGAAGCTGTTCGTGGCCAAGACTTTGAAAAAGCAGGTCAATTACGTGAGCGTGAAATGGAAATTAAAGCGCAAATTAATGCCATTGCTCAAAGTAAAAAAGGTGATGAAAAAGGTAACGCTGGTCAGACTCCAACAGTAACCGAGGAAGATATTGCACAAATTGTTGCAGCTTGGACGAGTATTCCAGTTAATAAATTAACGAAGAGTGAATCGGAAAAGCTTCTTCAAATGGAAGACACTTTACACGGACGTATTATTGGTCAAGATGAAGCTGTTGTAGCGGTATCACGTGCAATCCGACGTGCGCGTGTAGGTCTAAAAAGTCCAAACCGTCCAATTGCAAGTTTTATTTTCTCTGGACCTACAGGTGTAGGTAAAACTGAGCTTTGTAAAGCGCTAGCAACATATTTCTTCGGATCAGAAGAAGCAATGGTACGTTTAGATATGTCTGAATACATGGAAAGACATACCGTTTCAAAACTAATTGGTTCACCTCCTGGTTATGTTGGTTATAACGAAGGTGGACAATTAACAGAAGCTGTTAGACGTCGTCCGTACACAGTTGTTCTGTTTGATGAGATTGAGAAAGGTCACCCAGATGTGTTTAACTTAATGCTTCAAATTTTTGAAGACGGTCGTTTAACAGATTCAAAAGGTCGAACAATCGATTTCAAGAATACGCTTTTAATTATGACATCGAACGTTGGTTCGAAAGTAATTGAAAAAGGCGGCGGCGGTCTTGGTTTTGAACTATCTGAAGACCAATCAACGTCTCACTACAACCGAATTAAGTCACTCGTTAATGAAGAGTTAAAGCAGTATTTCCGTCCAGAGTTTTTAAACCGTTTAGACGAAATTATTGTTTTCCGTCAATTAACAAAAGACGAAGTAGGTCAAATTGCTGAGATTATGCTTAAAGAAGTCTTCGAACGAATTTCTATGAAAGGAATTCAATTAGAGGTAACAGACAGATTTAAGACAAGACTAATTGACGAAGGTTATAACCCAAGCTATGGTGCACGTCCATTAAGAAGAGCTGTAATGAGACTTCTAGAGGATAGCTTAGCGGAAGAAGTACTTTCAGAAAAAATTAAAGCCGGTGACACAGCAGTTGTGGACGTTGGTGAAGATAACAAGGTTAAGGTACTTCTTGGAGAAAAATTCGAAGTTCTGCAAGAATCTTAAACAGAGATCTTAAAATTAACTAATAAAAAACCTCCCCCAAAATAATATTTGGGGGAGGTTTTTTTTCGTAACTTTAGATTTATAATCTAGGCTACGGCTTGAAGACGAGCTTTCGACTTACGAAGTTCGATAGTTGCTTCAATTTTTTCTTTTTTAGTTGTAGCTTCGTCAACTAATAAAGTTACTCTTTCAAGTTCTTCTTGAGCAGCTGAACGATCAATCGTACTCGCTTCCTCGGCACCATTACATAGAATAGTTACCTTGTTTTCTTCTACTTCAGCAAAGCCTTCCATTAAAACAATCGAAGTCCAACCTGATTCAGATTTTAGACGCATTACGCCAATATCAAGTGCTGTTAGTAGAGGGGCGTGGTCTGTAAGAATACCAATCTGTCCAGTACTACTTGGAAGAATGATTTCTTCAGCAACTGCGTCCCATACAACCTTATCTGGTGTGATTACACGAACATTTAAACTCATAATGTTTTTATCCTTTTAGCTTTTCAGCCTTTTCAATAGCCTCGTTCATATCTCCTACTAGGTAGAACGATTGCTCTGGTAGATCATCGTACTTACCATCTAGAATATCGTTGAATCCAGTGATACCATCTGCTAGAGATACGTACTTACCAGGAGAACCTGTAAATACCTCTGCTACGAAGAATGGTTGTGATAGGAAACGCTCAACCTTACGTGCACGTGCTACAGTCGCACGGTCATCTTCAGAAAGTTCATCTAGACCTAGGATAGCAATAATATCCTGAAGTTCTTTGTAACGCTGAAGTGTCTCTTTAACACGCTGAGCTGTATCGTAGTGAACATCACCAACGATTTCAGGCTGAAGCATAGTTGAAGTTGAATCTAGAGGATCTACCGCTGGGTAAATACCTTTAGAAGCTAGACCACGAGAAAGTACAGTTGTTGCATCTAAGTGAGCAAACGTTGTAGCTGGTGCTGGATCTGTTAAATCATCAGCTGGTACATAAACCGCCTGAATTGATGTAATAGAACCTTCGTTTGTTGATGTAATACGCTCTTGTAGACCACCCATTTCTGTTGCTAGTGTTGGCTGGTAACCTACAGCTGAAGGCATACGTCCAAGAAGAGCTGATACTTCAGCACCGGCTTGTACGAAACGGAAGATGTTATCAATGAATAGAAGTACGTCTTGCTTGTTTACATCACGGAAGTACTCCGCCATTGTTAGAGCAGTTAGACCTACACGCATACGTGCGCCAGGAGGCTCGTTCATCTGACCGTAAACAAGTGCTACTTTAGAATCGTCTAGGTTCTTCTCGTTGATTACACCAGACTCTTTCATTTCACAGTAAAGGTCGTTACCTTCTCTTGTACGCTCACCTACACCACCGAATACTGACACACCACCGTGTGCTTTCGCAATGTTGTTGATTAGCTCCATGATAAGTACAGTTTTACCTACACCAGCACCACCGAATAGACCAATCTTACCACCACGTCTGTAAGGCGCTAGAAGATCTACAACTTTAATACCAGTTTCGAATACAGCTGGCTTAGTTTCTAGATCAGTGAAAGATGGAGAAGCTCTGTGAATTGGTAATCCTGACGGAGCATCACAACTACCCATTTCATCTACGGGCTCACCAAGAACGTTAAAGATACGACCAAGAGTCTTTGTACCTACTGGAACTGTGATTGGTGCACCTGTATCAACAACAGACGCTCCTCTCTTAAGACCATCAGTTGATGTCATAGAAACGGCACGTACTTTGTTGTTACCAAGAAGCTGTTGTACTTCACAAGTGATGCTAGAATCGCCTGATGTAATTACTAGGGCGTTATAGATCTTTGGAAGCTCACCGTTAGGGAATTCAATATCTACTACAGGTCCAATAATTTGTGAGATGAAACCTGTCTTTGAAGCAGTATCTACCATGATTAAAAATTTAAGGCTAATGCAAATTAAGTAAATAGGCAAAATTTCAAAAAAAACCGAAAAATTAATTTTCGGTTTTTTATTTTGGAACTAAATATGTAAAAAATTTACATATTACGTTAGGATTCAATAGATTATCTAAAACCTACAGATGCCTGCCAGACAAATGCTAGTAGAAGAAAAAATACAGGAATTGCTGGCATTACGTCAACGATCGGACGAAATGCTGTGTATGGTTCTGGTAAAGCTGATAATAAAAAGCTCATATCCATGATATGTTAACCTCTCTGGTATAAAAAAAACTCTACCTAGATTATATAACAATTTATTTAAAGAACATGTTAAAATTTTTCCAAAAAGTGTTATAAAATAATCTAAGGGAAATTCTTCTTACGAATTAGTATAATTTGTAATACGTATTTTTAATTAATTAAACCTAAGGGATAAAAATTTCGCATGGTTGGAATTGTACAAGTATTTGTTGTTCTTCTTATCGTAGTATCTTTTGCTATGGTAGTAGGAGTACCAGTAATTTTAGCTACACCTGGTGAGTGGGAAAAATCTCAAAGTATCGTATGGAGTGGCGCTGGCGTTTGGTCGGCACTAGTTATTCTTACTGGAATCTTTAACGTTGTACCGGCTTAAGCCCTAGTTAAAGAACAAAAAAATTGACTTTCTAATCTTCTAATTGTTTAAATTAGAAGATTGGAGAGTTAATTTTTTTGCATAAAAATATTATTCAAACGGTCAGGATAAAGAGCGAAGTTTGAAAATAATCTAATATAAATGAAACATATACTAATTTATTTGAAATCTCCCCAGGTAGGATTTGAACCTACGACAAACCGGTTAACAGCCGACCGCTCTACCACTGAGCTACTGAGGATACGAAGAAATAATTTCCTTATACATATTAATCTATCAGCAAATGCTGTAATTTGTCTAGGATAAAAGTGGTTTTTTATTTAGATTAACTAAATTTTCATAGCATAGCTAAACTAAATAAGAAAAAATGCCCCTAACAAAACTAAAAACTAATTTTAATATTAGTATGAAAGCGGGTGACGCGATTCGAACGCGCGACATCAACCTTGGCAAGGTTGCGCTCTACCCCTGAGCTACACCCGCTTATCTATATTGATAATAATAACAAATAATTCTCCATTTGACCAGAATTTATTTAAACTAATTTTTGAACGGAAATTTTTTAGTCCAAATTAAGCATCGGAATTAATTGCAATAATAAGGAAATTTTAACTTTTTTAGCTTATAATTAAAATTAAGAAAATTGTACAAATAGTTTTTTAAGGCTATTTTTGCAGTATATCAAGAGAGTAAGAAAGTAAAAAAATTTTCTATAGGAGAAAAAATTAGATGGCACTACCATGGTATCGTGTACATATAGTTGTTCTTAACGACCCAGGTCGTTTAATCGCCGTTCACCTAATGCACACAGCATTAGTTGCAGGTTGGGCAGGTTCAATGGCTCTATACGAGCTAGCTGTTTTTGACCCATCAGATCCAGTTCTTAACCCAATGTGGCGTCAAGGTATGTTTGTTATGCCATTTATGGCTCGCCTTGGTGTTACTGATTCATGGGGTGGATGGAGTATTACAGGTGAAAGTGTTTCAAACCCAGGTATCTGGAGTTTTGAAGGTGTAGCTCTAACTCACATTGTTCTTTCAGGAATGTGTTTCTTAGCAGCTATTTGGCACTGGGTTTACTGGGATCTAGAATTATTTAGAGACCCTCGTACAGGTGAGCCAGCACTGGATCTTCCAAAAATCTTTGGTATCCACCTATTCCTTTCAGCACTACTGTGTTTCGGTTTCGGTGCATTCCACGTAACGGGTACATTTGGGCCTGGTATTTGGGTTTCAGATGCTTACGGTATTACTGGTCGTGTGCAAGGTGTTGCTCCAGCTTGGGGTGCAGAAGGCTTCAACCCATTCAACCCGGGTGGTGTTGCTTCACACCACATCGCAGCAGGTATCTTAGGTATCCTAGCGGGTGTATTCCACTTAACTATCCGTCCACCACAAAGACTTTACCGTGCTTTACGTATGGGTAACATTGAGACAGTACTATCAAGTAGTATCTCAGCTGTATTCTTCGCAGCCTTTGTAACTTCAGGTACTATGTGGTACGGTGCAGCAGCTACACCAATTGAGCTGTTTGGTCCGACTCGTTACCAATGGGATAGTGGTTACTTCCAGCAGGAAATTGAGAGACGTGTTGAGACTTCTCTAAACGAAGGTCTTTCATTAAGCCAAGCTTGGTCAAGAATTCCAGATAAACTAGCTTTCTATGATTACATCGGAAACAACCCTGCTAAGGGTGGTCTATTCCGTGCTGGTCCTATGAACAAAGGTGATGGTATTGCAGAAGCATGGCTAGGTCACCCAGTTTTCCAGGATAAAGAAGGTCGTGAGCTAACAGTAAGAAGAATGCCAGCATTCTTCGAAACGTTCCCTGTTATCCTAGTTGATAAAGATGGTATTGTACGTGCAGATATCCCATTCAGACGTGCGGAGTCTAAGTACAGTATTGAGCAAGTTGGTGTAAGTTGTAACTTCTACGGCGGAAAGCTTAACGGTCAAGTATTTACGGATGCTCCAACGGTTAAGAAATACGCAAGAAAAGCACAACTAGGTGAAGTTTTTGAGTTTGATAGAACAACTCTAGAATCAGATGGTGTATTCAGAAGTAGCCCTCGTGGATGGTATACATTTGGACACGCGAACTTCGCGTTACTATTCTTCCTTGGACACCTGTGGCACGGTGGTCGTACTCTATTTAGAGACGTATTCGCTGGTATTGGTACAGAGGTTATTGAGCAGGTTGAATTCGGTGCTTTCCAAAAGCTTGGTGATGCTTCTACTAAGAAGCAAGGTATCGTTTAATCAAAAGTCTCAAATTTTTTACAAAAATTTCAATTTAAATTTAACATAAAAAATGGAAGCATTAGTATACACGTTCCTACTAATTGGAACTCTAGTTGTAATCTTCTTCGCGATTTTCTTTAGAGATCCGCCTAGAATTGTTAAAAAGTAGTTGTAAAAAATTAATTTCTAAATTGGTTTTTTACAATAAATTCTAAGTATGAAAAATCATTCGCTTTAAAAGCGAATGATTTTTCTACTCAATTTTTAATCTTCATGCTCTTCAAAAGGATCTCTTAGTTCCTTTGAAACTGGGCCAAACGCAGTGTAAACAGAATACCCTGTGATCCCAAGAAGAAGACCAGAAATAAAAATACTTAAAATAGTTGCGGTTTCCATATCAATATAGTTGTTTGACAAGTTGTAAAAAAAAACAAAAACTTGTTTATAATATATATTATGAGCCTGATTATATATTTGTACTATTAAAATCTCAAAACTATGGCATTAAGAACAAGATTAGGGGAAATTCTAAGACCACTTAATTCTGAGTACGGTAAAGTATCACCAGGATGGGGAACAACACCTGTAATGGGGGTATTCATGGGTCTTTTCCTAGTATTTCTAGTTATTATCCTTCAAATTTACAACTCTTCAATTATTTTAGAGAACGTAGATGTTGATTGGATGACAGTTAGCTAGTTATTATAAGGTAGGTTATAAACCAGCTAGTTTTGTAACCTACCTAAAAAATTAATTAGTAAAAAAAACTATTTGTAATTTTGTTGGGTTTTTAGTATCATTAATAACATAACAAATTCCAAAGCGGACGTGGCGAAATTGGTAGACGCACTAGATTTAGGTTCTAGCGAGCAACCCTCATGAGAGTTCGAGTCTCTCCGTCCGCATTCAGAAGGTTTCAGATAATACATTCTTTTTTTTTATTTTGTTATAACTAATAAAAAATTAGGTGAAGTTTATAAAAACTTCACCTAATTTTTTTAATACGTATTTATGCAACATTTAAAAAATTAAAGGTTACCACGCTTGAAATATAGAAGGAAAATAATAGCAGGGCCAGAAAGAAGAACTAACGCAAGTGACGTTAATTGTGCAATAACATTCCAGTTAATCATCTTTATAAAAGTTAAAAGTTTTATTTTAGTAAGTTAAACCTAAGCTTCGAGTTGTTTCGCTTCCTAAGTATACACGTACACTTAAAAAATCAGTCGGACACGCTGTTTCACAACGCTTACAACCGATACAATCCTCTGCACGAGGAGCAGACGCAATCTGTCCAGCTTTACAGCCGTCCCAAGGTACCATTTCTAGTACGTCACAAGGACAAGCACGAACGCACTGAGTACATCCGATACAAGTATCATAAACTCTTACACTGTGTGACATATAAACTGTCTTTATTTAAAGAAAAAATAGGATTTCGATTTGAATTACATTCTTACATACAATTATAACTAAATTTATAGTTTATTGAATGAATAAGTTTGATTTATTTTTTAATAAAACTAAGACAAAATGGGGGTAGAGGGACTTGAACCCTCACGACTGTTTAAGTCAACAGATTTTAAGTCTGTTGTGTCTACCATTCCACCATACCCCCAAGCTTTAATTTATTAAGGCGACACCCAGATTCGAACTGGGGATAGAGGATTTGCAATCCACTGCCTTACCACTTGGCCATATCGCCTTACTTAGATAATGCCGGGAAATTAATTCTCAAGCAACATTAATACCTTAAATTGTAATCTCTAAACCCAATTTTGCAAAGGGGTAATATCTTAAATAATAGAAAAAATTAAAAAAAAGGTGAAATTAACTATACAACTAGGCTAGAAATCAACTACACTTTTATTATATTAAACGCGGGTATAGTTTAATGGTAGAACCTTAGCCTTCCAAGCTAATGACGAGAGTTCGATTCTCTCTACCCGCTCTACTCAGAGCCACATATAATTTTAGCGATTTTAGTACAGAAAGTATTGAAAATTTTCCACAAGTTGTCCGGAGTAAACTAGGTGACCCAGAAAATACGAGTTTTGATTTAATATTCAAATGGAAGTGATTTCTCTGATAAAATCTTGTGCAAAAATCTTAAATAGGTTATATACTTTATTCAAGTAGCTTTTAACAAAGTATTAGATATTATCTTTTTAAGATGAATTCTTGTAATTCAAAATTATTGATAGTGTCTTTAAAATATTTTTTTGCTGTCATAGGCAAAAGAGTAAAACCGATTAACTTTATATATTTAATAGGAGAAAGAGTTGTGTCAGGTGGTTCAACAGGAGAAAGACCATTCACGGATATTTTAACAAGTGTTCGTTATTGGATTATTCACAGCATTACTATCCCAGCACTTTTCGTTGCAGGTTTCCTTTTCGTTAGTACTGGATTAGCTTATGATGCATTTGGTACTCCAAGACCTAACGAGTACTTTACACAAGATCGTCAGCAAATTCCTCTAGTTAACGATCGATTCAGTGCTAAGCAGGAACTTGAAGACTTAACAAAGGGATTATAAAATACTAAAAACATTACTTTTATTTCAACGATGTTTACAAATCAACCAGTAGCGTATCCTATCTTCACTTTCAGATGGCTTACTATCCATGCTTTAGCGGTACCAACGGTATTCTTCCTTGGGGCCATTACATCAATGCAATTTATTCAGAGATAGGAGATTTTTATAATGAGTGCACCAAATCCTAATAAACAGCCAGTAGAATTAAACCGTACATCACTGTACTGGGGTCTACTTCTAATCTTTGTTTTAGCCGTACTTTTCTCAAGCTACTTCTTTAACTAAGGAGCTTAGAGAAAAAGGTTATTTTATATACAAACCTTGTTTTTAAAAAAATTTAATCAATATGAGTGATATCGGCAGAGTACCTCTTTGGATGGTGGCTACAGTTGGCGGACTTGCCGCTCTAGGGTTATTAACGCTGTTCTTCTTCGGCGCATACTCAGGTCTGGGTTCGTCTCTATAAGAAGTTTTTAAAAGGCAAACACTATTCAGCCCCGAAGTTTCTAATACTTTGTTAGAAACTTCGGGGCTTTTTTTTTGCTTAATATTTGGTCACGTTAAATCAATGATGATTTATACAACGTCGGAATTTGTCCACTTTTTTTAGTAGGGACACTACCGTTATTTAACCAAGTATAAAAAAAATAAACTTACTGAAATTATAAACATCAGTAAGTTTATTTTTTTTTTAATACCCCCAGGGGAATTCGAATCCCCGTTACTTCCGTGAAAGGGAAATGTCCTAGGCCTCTAGACGATGGGGGCATATAGAGTTATATCTTAATAATATAATTTATTACCCTTATTGTCAATACTATTTTTATAAGAAATTTGGAATCTTTTTAATTTGAATTAAGTAAATTATCTAATTACATGTCGACATCATTTTTACTACGATTTTCCGTAATTGGGTCTATCAACATTTCTAGGATCTCTTCTTTAAAAATCTGCGTCGCATTTGAATAATAACGCTTTGGATTTAATAAAATGGATAGTGTACGTTTCATGGTAAGCCCTTCAATTTTTGCCCAATGCAACATTCCTAACTCAAGTTCTTTTGTGATAGCAGAAACCGAAACAAACGCGGCACCTAGACCAGAATGTACGGCATTTTTAATAGCTTCAATAGAATTTAATTCCATTTCAATTTTTAAATAACTACTATCAATACCGTGTTGGATTAACGTATTATCAATTACGTTTCGAATTGTTGATTGAGTATTTAAAGCGATAAATCGTATTCGATAAAGATCTTCCTTTTGAATAAATTCAAGCGTCGAAAAGGGATGTGATAGAGGAAGAATAAGAGCTAATTCATCTTCTGCGTATGAAGTTATTCGTAAGTCCTTTTGTAATTCTTGCGGTACTTCACCACCTACAACCGCTAAATCAATGTTGCCATTGGCAACACCCCAAGAAATTTTACGAGTGGAATGTACTTGTAACTCAATTGAAATCTGGGGATATTTATTTTTAAATATTCCAATTAAACGTGGCATTAAATAAGTACCCGTCGTTTGGCTCGCACCGATAATTAAACTTCCCGATTGCAACGTATGCAATTCATCTAACGCTCGGCACGTTTCATCACAAAGACTTAAAATACGCTCACAATATTTAATTAGTAATTGACCGGTTTCAGTCAGGCGGGCTTTTCTTTTATCTCGGTAAAACAAGGGCGTATTCAATTGTCGCTCTAAGTTTTGGATTTGGAGGCTAACAGCTGGTTGAGAAATATAAAGTTTTTCGGCTGCTTTTTTAAAGCTGCCTTCACTAGAAATAGCGTGTAAAATCTTTAATTGGTCTAATGTAAACGGAAGGTCAGACATAAAAAGAAACTAAATTATAGTATTAATTCTCTAAGGGTTAGATCTTGGTTTTTTTAAGATAAATATGAAAAAAAATTCCTATGAGAAAAATTTCTCATATAGTTTTAAGAACTAATGTTATAAAAGATGTATAATAGTATTCAAATAAAAACTATTTAATATTTGTAAAAAGATTTTACTTTTATGGCAGATACTAGACTTCTAGTTGTTTTATTTCCACTATTAGCAGCTGCTTCTTGGGCTTTATTTAACATCGGTCGAGTTGCATTACAACAGTTAAAGCGCATGTCTTAACTTAATTAAGAATAAATGCTCAAGCTCGGGTTTTTTACTCTACAACTATAAAACAGGACCTTATGACTTATTATTTATTAATTAGCTTATTGGTCCTGTTTTAATTTTTTTATAAAACATAATTTTTTTTAACCCTCTACTTTAGGGTAAAAAGCATGGGCATTAAACTTATTTTGTTAGGACGCTAAACTGTTTGGCTTATTTCGAACGGTTTATAAAATTTCGAAGAATTCGCTTTACGGAATTCCTTCCACCAGAATTATTTAAATCTAAGAAACTCACTTCTTCCCCAGTTAAACGTCGAGCAATATTTTCAAACGCTTGTCCCGGTAAACAAGTTTTAGCTTCAAGAACAATCGGTTCACCACGATTTGACGCAACAATTATCTTTTCGCTGTCTGGAACAACGCCTAATAACTCAATACCAAGAATATTTTTAACGTCTTCTACTGACATCATATCATCCGTTTTTACCATGTTCGGTCGAATCCGATTAATGATAAGATTTATCTGTTTAATACCCTTCGACATAAGAATACCAATAACACGATCGGCATCTCGAATCGACGGAACCTCCGGGGTTACAACTACGAGAGCTTCATCAGCGCATTCAATTGCCGTTTGAAAGCCATTGTCGATTCCTGCTGGGCTATCAATTAAGATATATTCATAATCATCTTTTAACCTCGTAATGAACTCTTGTACTTGGTCTGCGCGAATTGGTAATTCGGCACGATTAGAAGAAAGAGGGAAAAATGATAATTTTGGCTGCCGCTTATCTTGTATTATTGCTTGTTCGATTCGACAATCTTCTTTTAATACATCTAAACCTGTATAAATAATGCGATTTTCTAAGCCTAATAAAAGGTCAAGATTACGTAAACCTACATCAGCATCAATAAGGAGAGTGGAATGCCCTAATCGGGCAAGTGACATTCCGATATTAGAGGTTGTTGTTGTTTTTCCAACACCACCTTTGCCAGACGTTACAACTATAACACGGGCCATAAATTTGAGGCTTTAATTATCTAAGACTTAAACTATTATAACATTTTAAATGTTGCTGTCTTTGCATGTATACTAAAGACAGATCTTTGAGATCTCCTAAATATTTTTTATACTTCATAAACTTTTAAAAAACGTATGTCTAACTTAAGTATGCTAGAAAATGATCCCTTAATTATTTCTGGACGCACATTTTCTTCACGTTTAATGCTTGGCACAGGAAAATATCAAAATTTTCAAGAAGCTAAGGAATCAATCCTTTTAAGTGGTTGTGAAATATTGACTGTTGCGGTGCGACGAGCTCAAAGCTCAAATGTTGAAGGAATTGACCGACTGTTAAATAATTTGGACTGGACAAAAATTTGGTTAATGCCAAATACGGCTGGGTGCCAAACTGCAGAGCAAGCAATTCGTTTAGGGTTTTTAAGCCGTGAAATTTTGAAAAATTTAAATTATACCGATAACAATTTTTTAAAACTCGAAGTAATTCCTGATCCAAAATATTTACTGCCTGATAGTTTAGGGACATTAACCGCAGCCGAATATTTAATAAGTAAAAATTTTGACATTTTACCTTATATAAATGCCGACCCAATTGTTGCAAAACAATTAGAAGGTGCTGGTTGTGTAACTGTTATGCCATTAGGTTCACCTATTGGGTCTAACCAAGGGCTAAAAAATTTATACAATATTAAAATCATTATTGAAGGGTCCAATGTTCCAGTTGTAGTAGACGCGGGAATTGGTACACCAAGCCAAGCGGCAGAGGCTATGGAATTAGGTGCTGATGCTGTTCTAGCAAACACAGCAATTGCGAAAGCTTCCTCTTCTAAAGATATGGCTTTAGCTATGAAACTAGGTGTTATGGGTGGTCGTTTAGGTTATTTAGCAGGGAAAGCAAAAACAGTAGAGTTTGCACAACCAAGTTCACCAATTACAGGTCTTTCTACCAAAAATTAATAGATACATGTTATAATCTAAATCAAGATTATTATAAATTTTTAAAATAACGTAACAAAATGGTTGCTGTTGCAGATAAAGTTGAAAATGAAAGACCGGTTTTCCCTTTCACCGCGATTATTGGACAAGAAGAAATGAAACTTGCCTTAATTCTAAACGTAATTGATCCAAGAATTGGTGGCGTAATGATTATGGGAGATCGTGGTACAGGAAAATCAACAACAATCCGAGCTGTTGCTGACCTTCTACCGGCTATTAAAGTAGCTGCGGATGATCCATTCAACTCTTCGATTACAGATTTCGAGCTAATGAGTGAAACAGTTAAAAAAGCTGTGGAAGCCAACGAAGAAGTAGAATTTGCTTACAAGAAAGTACCAATGGTTGATTTACCACTAGGTGCTACAGAAGACCGAGTTTGTGGAACAATTGACATTGAAAAAGCACTTACAGAAGGTGTAAAAGCATTTGAGCCAGGACTTCTAGCAAAAGCTAACCGTGGTATCCTTTATGTTGATGAGGTAAACCTACTAGATGATCACCTAGTTGATATTCTACTAGATTCAGCTGCTTCAGGGTGGAACACAGTTGAGCGTGAAGGTATTTCTATTAAGCACCCAGCACGTTTTGTTCTTGTAGGTTCAGGTAACCCAGAAGAAGGTGAGCTTCGTCCACAATTATTAGACCGTTTCGGTATGCACGCAGAGATCCGAACTGTTCGTGACCCGGAAACTCGTGTTCGTGTTGTAGAAGAAAGAAGTGCATTTGATCAAAACCCAGATGAGTGTTTAGCAGCAAATGCTGCCCAACTTGATGAGCTTAAGAAAAAAATCACAGATGCGCAAGATCTTTTACCAAGTGTTGAACTAGAGTATGAAATGCGCGTAAAAATTTCTCAAGTATGTGGAAGTTTAGACGTTGATGGATTAAGAGGGGATATCGTAACAAACCGTGCAGCAAAAGCTTATGCTGCTTACAACGGACGTTCAAAGGTAACTTTAGAAGATATCGAAAAAGTTATTACACTGTGTTTACGACACAGACTTAGAAAGGATCCACTTGAATCAATTGATTCAGGAGATAAAGTAAGTTCAGTTTTTGAGGAAGTTTTTAACTAACTAAAAATAAATAGGCCCAGTAGGATTCGAACCTACATTAGAGACTTAGAAGGTCCCTGTCCTAATCCCTTAGACGATGAGCCCGATTTTAAAAACAGGTTAAAAGAGAAATCTTTTAACCTGTTTCAAATTTTAAAGTGCTTGGGCGGTATAGGATTTGAACCTATGACCACCTGCTTGTAAGGCAGGCGCTCTACCACTGAGCTAACCGCCCTTTAAATATATAATATACTATCTGATTATATTTTGCAAACATTATTTATGAATTTTTTGCAATAGGGTGTTCACTCCCTTTTCATACATAGTCCGTTGAGACTCTCGAGTTAACACTAGAACAATACTTCAAAAGATAGTATTCTTAACTTTAATTCAATGAATTGATACAATAGCATGGCAATAATAGAAACGTGTAACTACTCAAACCAAAACCTTGATTCCCAGGGTAATTTTGAAATACCATCAATTAACCAAAAATCAAAAACTGCAGAATATTTAGAATCTCTTTATTCTTACCCACCTAAAATTAAAATCAAATGGAATAATTTAGATAAATTAAATAACTCTCCACATAGCGATAAAACAAAGGATAATCGACCTGACAATTTTCCATTTAGTGAGTTTGTTGATGATTGGTTCTTTAATGGTGGTGGACAAGCCTTAGTTCAAAATGAGTACAAGGTAGATCAATATATTGCAGGTTACCTTGATAAAGTCGCGTCAAATCAGTTTTATACTAACCGTACGCAACCAATCCAATCAGCACTCAAGACAGTTCCAGTCTTTACAATCATAAATGGTAATGGGGAAATTGTTTTAAATAAACCTTCCAAAGACTTATCCTCTAAAACGTTTAAAACAGTTTTTAACGAAAAACTATATGATTTTTGCGGAGACTTTGACCAAACGGCTGAAAAAAACCAACAATTTGGATTGTTTTTTCTGAACCGTTTCGATGCGGAAACTTATTTAAAAGCAATCGCTCAATCAGACATTGACGGCACTCAAACTGTTGGGTTATCTATAAATTGTATTGGTTTAGATTCAGCTTACAAAATAACCCGTGAATACCACCCGGGAATTGATTTTCGCTTCGTCCCTGATCTAAAAGAGGTACAAAATTTTCTTACAAATTACATAAAAAAGGGAGATGTTATCGTTGAAAATGAACAACAACAAATAACATTTCAGCGAAAAGATGTAAATTTACTTCCATTTTTAGATAAAATTGGATTGCGTGTTTCACAAAGTGTGGGTGCTTCTTCTTTTGCACAACGTGATGAATTTTTTAAAGGCGTACCAATTTACATTGTCCAAGTTCAAGAAAGCCAACGTAATATTCTATCAGAACAATATTTTAAAGTTTCAGGTACGATTGACTCAATCTTTGGTAAAATAATCCAATCGGCTAACCGTTTAATTGGAATGGGAGATAGTCACATTATCCAAGGAAGCTTAAACGATACTCCAAACCAAGAAAAACTTGTAAATTATATATTCTTTGAACAAACACAAGCTGCAGAATTTGTTAAACAACACGGACGACAAAGTATCCGTTATAAGGGCTCAGAATTTCCAAATACCAACTTCCTAATCCGTAAATCACAAATCTTTTCTTATAATTTAGAAGATTTTATTGAATCATGGGAAGATAAAATTAGTTCTGACCTAATTAATGTGGTCTCTACTAACACAATTCACAACACGAAGGCTACATTTTTCGTAAGCCCGACAAGTTCGACAAAAGAAGTTCTGCAATACCAACAAGAATATAAACAAACACCTTTAAAAAATATTCTTCAAGGGTTTAGTTTAAAGCTTCGAGTACTAAAACGTAATATAGCTGTTTTCACAAGTATTGATTAAGATGTCAATCAGAAGTAACGTTTGACAAAGTAAATCGATTTTATATATGCTTTTAGACAGGGGCTGCTTCGGATTCGACATATAGACTTTTCCCTTTTCGAAATACGGCTTTTTAAGTCACAACATAAAAAATAAGTGCAAAAAACATCTTATCTTTTTCTACAAAAGCTTTCGTTGCTAAGCCAGTAATGGCTTTCGCATAAGTTTTTTGAATTGTCAGCTTGCTGACTCTTTATAGCCAGCTGAACTTATAATACTTAAAAAAGAGCCACATACACATTGGAAATGTATGTAAAGACACCATTTTAAATCCTGTTTTTATTATAGATAGAGATTAGACGTAAAACCCTATATGGACGTGGGTTCAAATCCCACCAGCTCCAACAAAATTACAAGCATCTGTAGCCAAGTGGTCGAAGGCATCGGACTCATAATCCGCTTCTCATTGAGACACCGCTGGTTCGAACCCAGCCAGATGCATTATTATATTTCGCTCAGGTTACTACACTAAAGGCCTCCCTTGCTCCCTAGCCTGCAAACAAAGGGCCTATTAGGGGGTAGCGATAATTTTTTACGTGTCAGTAAATATTGGAAAGTTAAAGGCTAAGAGGGAGTCGAACCCTCGACACCCAGAATCGGAATCTGGTGCTCTGTCCGCTGAGCTATAAGCCTAGCAATTAAGATCTACAAAAACCGCCTCGCTAAAATTATTAGCAACTTTTTGCACGGCATCTGTATTTCTATTTGTTCGCCAATGAGAAATGATATCAGTGGCTAAATTTAGGGTACTTATTTTTTCTTTCTCGGATAACCAAGGCTTTGAATCCAATTCTAATTTTAATTGATCCCAAGCCTCAGTTCTTGGCCAAAAATAATATTGCGTTAAAGGATAAGACTGCTTGATAACCGTCTGGTCAATGGCCAAACCTAAAACATTTTTTAACCAAAGAACCTTTAATTTTAACTTTTGAGCTTCAGCCATTATGAATTTGTTATTGGCTAATTATTTGTAAAAATTGATTAATTGACTTTAATTAATCAAAAATTTTCGCTTTAACAAAAATATTGTGAACCGTTTCCGTTGGTTGGGCTCCATCTTTTAATCTTGCTTTGATTCTCTCAAATTTTAAATGTGTTTCATCTGTCATTGGGTTATAAAAACCTAATTCTTCAATCGAAGCACCATCACGTTTTGTACGACTATCCATTGCAACAATTCTGTAACAAGGTTGGCCTTTACGACCATATTTTTTTAGTCTAAGTTTGATCATCTTTACTACTAACTAAACTGTTAATTTATTTCTACCTTTTCTTCTTCTTGCGTTTAGGATTCGACGGCCCGTTTTTGTCTGCATACGGCTACGGAAACCAGAAGTCCTAACTTTTTTTAAGTACGTCCCTCGAAGTGTTCTTTTTGTCATAATAAAATGTTTAAAATACTACCAACTAGATTTTTTTAATCCTGGAATAAGTCCTTCATTCCCCATTTCTCTTAATACGTGTCGTGATAAACCGAAATCTCTATAAAACCCACGGCTTCTTCCCGTTACCCAACAACGATTTCTGTTACGAGAAGGTGAGGCATTTCTTGGAACACGTTCAAATTTTTTATAAAGAGCTACACGATCCTTAAAAGACCCAACAGTTTTTAACTCATCTTTAAGGGCTTCTCTTTTGTTTGCATACTTCGCAATTAAGCGCTCGCGCTTTTTTTCGCGCTGTATCATACCTTGCTTGGCCATCTTACTACAAAATGTTAAATAAATATTATATAAGTCAGTTTTCCATAGTTAAAGAATAAAAAATTTATCCAGAAATGTCAAACTGAACTAAAATAACCCGAGCATTCATTAAAAGGTTTATATTATTTAGTGTCTGCGCAGAGTTAAGGGTCTAAATACAGACAAAAAAAAAACAGAGGGCTAAGCCCTCTGTTTTTACTAAGTTGTTCTAGAAGAACTAATTACGCTGCTACTGCAGGAGCAACTAGAGCTACTGGTAGAGACTCACCAGCTGCTAGATCTAGAGGGAAGTTGTGAGCGTTACGCTCGTGCATTACTTCCATACCTAGGTTTGAACGGTTTAGGATATCAGCCCAAGTGTTGATTACACGACCTTGTGAATCTACAACTGATTGGTTGAAGTTGAAACCGTTTAGGTTGAATGCCATTGTTGCTACACCCATAGCTGTGAACCAGATACCAACTACTGGCCATGCACCTAGGAAGAAGTGAAGTGCACGTGAGTTGTTGAATGAAGCGTATTGGAAGATTAGACGACCGAAGTAACCGTGAGCTGCAACGATGTTGTAAGTCTCTTCTTCTTGACCGAACTTGTAACCGTAGTTAGCTGACTCGTTCTCAGTAGTCTCACGGATTAGTGAAGAAGTTACTAGAGAACCGTGCATAGCTGAGAATAGTGAACCACCGAATACACCAGCAACACCAAGCATGTGGAATGGGTGCATTAGGATGTTGTGCTCAGCTTGGAATACAAGCATGAAGTTGAAAGTACCAGAGATACCTAGAGGCATACCATCTGAGAATGAACCTTGACCGATTGGGTAGATTACGAATACAGCTGCTGCTGCTGCTACTGGAGCAGAGAAAGCAACACAGATCCATGGACGCATACCTAGACGGTAAGAAAGCTCCCACTCACGACCGATGTAAGCACATACACCAATGAAGAAGTGGAAAACAACTAGTTGGTAAGTACCACCGTTGTATAGCCACTCATCGATTGAAGCTGCTTCCCAGATTGGGTAGAAGTGAACACCGATAGCGTTTGAGCTTGGTACTACAGCACCAGAGATGATGTTGTTACCGTAAAGTAGAGAACCAGCAACTGGCTCACGGATACCATCGATATCTACTGGAGGTGCTGCGATAAAAGCAATAATGTAAGCTGAGATAGCTGTAAGTAGAGTAGGGAACATTAGACAACCGAACCAACCAATGTATAGTCTGTTCTCAGTTGAAGTGATCCATGCGCAGAATTGCTCCCAGAAGCTTGCGCTCTCGCGTCTTTGTAAAGTTGTAGTCATGATTAATTTTTAATTAAGTTAAATGTTTATGGTCTTGAAAACCTCCCAGGAATTAATCCTGTTAAAAACATTATGGTAAATAAACAAGAGGGTTTATATTACAATGATTTAATTAGGTACATATTTAATAAGCTTACGTATAAACCACAATATTAACTATTGTGGAAAGGGCACCTTTCTTTAGATGGATATATGCTCTTTAAATTAAACTAAATAGCGCTAGCAAATACCTCAGGTGTATTTTGCTCTACTAGCTTTGTTGTAATTGAACGTAAGATACTTTCATCTCTTTGTATTTGAGTATTCAATTCCTTAATTAAATTACCATTCCCTAGATAAACTAGTTGAATATAGGTTGCACTATCAAAGCCTTTTATTGGATAAGCTAAAGAAATCTTTCCATGGTTTTTTACCATTACTTGGCTACCTTTACCTGTAAAGAAATCGCGATAACTATCTATTTTCGCAATTGTCTCTTGTTCAGTCGTTGTAAACTTTACTAAAAGTACTAACTCATATAATTCTAGTTCTTTTTTCATATGATTTATTCGGAAATCTTTTTAACTTATTAGAATACAAACAAGATTAAGATATCTTAAAACTGTAAGCAAGTATAATAAAAACCTTAAAGCTTAAATAGATAAGTAGTAATCGTTAACAAATACGTTGTTCCTCTAATAACGGCTACAAGAAGCTTTACGGACTCATATGTAATTTTATCTTGAATTATAGAAGAGAAGAGAAAAATTTGAACGGTTGGTAAAAAATGCTGAAGAGAATTAATTTTTGTTAGCCAAGGTTTATATGAAATTAGCAGAAAAAAACCAAGGTGAAAATTTTAAAAAACATAGCCGGTTTCTTAAAATATTTCCTCAATACTTTGCAATGAATGTCCAAAGTTTTTACGAAGACCCTGAGATTGAAATTACAACAGCGAGACGAAAAATAGTTCCTAATAGGGGATAAATCTTTTTATAATTCACGATTTTGCAACATCTCGAACTTTTCGGCCAGCTGATTTAACAGCTTTTTTAGCCTCTTCCTTTTAGTTTCTTTTTTTTTCATTGCTTTTGAATGCGGTTTTAAATAATCTCTTGCTCGACAATAATATTTTAATATCCTTGACGTATTAACGACTTTTAAACACTTATCGTTGGTACGGTATAATATATGTTATATAAAAGAATTCAAATAAAAATGCTTCTTGCAGACGATTTAAATCAATTAATAGACGTATTACCTAAATTTATAAGAAGTCCTTTAGAAAAGCATCCTCGCCGTGAATACTTAATTGAAATTGTTTTAGATATCGGTAGACGTCCGGAAGCGCGTTTTTCGGATAGTACCGAATATTTATCCTATCGGACAATTGTCTGGCAAGATCTTGACTCGATTCTAAAAAGATTAGGCAAATTTAGTGGTGATAATAGAGCTGGGATTGAAAAAACTTTACATCGAATCAGTTCACTTAGAAACCGGACAGGTAGTGTAATAGGTTTAACATGCCGTATTGGTCGAGCTGTTTTTGGTACCGTAAGTATTGTTAGAGATCTTCTTGAACAAAAAAAATCTATATTACTTTTAGGCCGTCCTGGAGTAGGTAAAACTACTGCAATACGGGAAATTGCGCGAGTATTATCTGATGGTATGAAAAAACGTGTAATAATTATCGATACCTCAAATGAAATTGCTGGAGATGGTGATTTACCTCACCCATCAATTGGTAAAGCTCGACGAATGCAAGTTTCAAACCACCAGAATCAACATGAAGTAATGATTGAGGCGGTTGAGAACCATATGCCAGAAATTATAATCATTGATGAGATTGGAACAGAATTAGAGGCTGCCGCGGCTCGTACGATTGCTGAACGAGGAGTGCAATTAGTTGGTACTGCTCATGGTAATGCTTTAGAAAATCTAATTAAAAATCCTACAATTACTGATTTAATTGGTGGCATTCAGTATGTTACTTTAGGGGATGAAGAAGCAAAACGGCGCGGTTCCTCGAAAAGTATATTAGAAAGGAAGGCACCTCCTACTTTCGAAATTGCAATTGAAATTCATGACCCTAAAACTTGGGTTATTCACGACAATATTGAACAATCTGTCGACTTATTATTACAAGGACAAAGTCTTCCAATTCAACAACGCTCATTAGTAAACGAAGTAAGTAGTTATATAGATTGCAAGATAATTTATAACCAAAATGAGTCAGATTCTTTAGGTGATAAGGCTTTTAGACGTTCCGGTTTAGAAAAAAAGCAGAAAAAAAATTATCTTTTAAATCGTTTAGGACCAAATGATAAGCCAAAAACGAAAAAACCTATTAAGAATGAGCGGGCACTAAAAAACGATTTAAAACAAGATTTTACTTTTTTATACATCTATGGGATTAATAATCAAGATTTGAAATCGTTGATTAAGACTTTACGTTTGCCAATTATAATAACAAAAGAAATTCAATATGCTGATGCTATTTTAGCTTTAGCTAATTTAGTAAAAAGTAACAGAAAGTTAAAACAAATATCACATTCGAAAAAAATTACGATCCATACAATTCAAAGTAATAGTCTGGTAAAAATTGCCAAAGCATTACGCCTTTTAGCTAAGAAGAATTCTATGACACTTGTTGAAAATTGTGATGACAATGCGAAAATAGCACGCGTAATTAGCCGAGAATTTTTAACCCCTTTAGAAGAAGCCCGGTTAGCAATTGAAGAAGTTGTTATTCCAAACAATGTAGCAATAGACCTTTTTCCTCGAACTAGTGCCTTACGAAAACAACAACATGAATTAGTGACCCATTATCAATTACGAGGTTTCAGTGTGGGTAAAGCAAATCAGAGGCGACTTCGAATTCTTCCAGCAAAGATTTAACAATGTTTTATCTAGAGGATCTTTATAAAATGAACAACTTTAAATATAATAACTCTTTGCTTTTATCGGATTTTAGTTACTGACAAAGTAAGGAAAGTTAGAGTTTTTTTTAAGTAATTTCTACGTTTAACAAAGTACTGTGTTATAATTCATTTAGATTCTGTAGTATCTTAATTTTTATTATCTAATGGCAATAAATTTACAAGAAGAGTATAACAATACGGATATACAAGGTATTATTGAGCAATTAGAGAACGATCTTGTTGGTCTAACACCTGTTAAAAACCGTATTAAGGAGATCGCAGCCTTACTATTAGTACAACGGCTTAGAAAAAATCTAGGGTTAGGAATGAATTCTGCATCTGTTGGATTACATATGTCATTTACAGGTAGTCCTGGAACAGGTAAAACCGAAGTGGCGAATCGAATGGCAGATATCCTTTATAAACTTGGTTATATTCGTAAAGGGCATTTAATTACCGTTACACGAGATGATCTAGTTGGGCAATATATTGGTCATACGGCTCCAAAAACAAAAGAAGTTTTAAAGCGCGCTATGGGTGGGGTTTTGTTTATTGATGAGGCATACTATTTATATAAGCCTGATAATGAGCGAGATTACGGTTCTGAAGCGATTGAAATTCTACTTCAGGTAATGGAAAATCAAAGAGAAGACTTAGTTGTTATTTTTGCAGGTTATAAGGACCGCATGGATAGCTTCTATGAGTCAAATCCGGGTTTATCTTCTAGAGTAGCAAATCATATTGATTTTCCTGATTACACCCCAGACGAGCTGATTTTAATTGCTAAAATGATTTTAGAAGAGCAACAGTATCGAATGACTGATGAAGCAGAAGCTGCTTTATTAGAATATGTGCAGATCCGTTCTACAATGCCATTATTTGCAAACGCTCGAACTGTTAGTAACGCAATTGACACTGCACGAATGCGTCACGCAAATAGAATGTTCAATTCTGGTGGGGCTATTCTAACAAAATCAGATCTAGTCACTATTCAAGGTGAGGATATCAGAGAAAGTAGTCTTTTCTCTGAACTTATTTAAATTTTTTATCTATATTTAATTTTTTAAAATCATGGTTGAAGTATTACTTTCAGGTATTGTCCTAGGTCTTGTACCGTGCACAATTTTAGGGCTTTTTGTTGCAGCTTATCTACAATATCGTCGTGGTAACCAATTTGGTATCTAAAGATATTCAAAATTTTTTCTAAGCTTTTTGTCCATTTGAATAAAGCTTAGAAAAAAAAAATTTAAAGTATTTAATGCTTCGTAAAGTTGCTTATCGTCTTGATCCGGTTCGGTTTACCAAAATGCAGAATAAGTTTACGTTAGTTAAAGTAATCTATTAATACTGTCGGCCAGACTGAAGTAATGTCTATTGTTTACGAAAAAAATTAAATTTTATTTGTATTAACACTAGAAACCTCCTGTAACTCTACGGCATGTGTATGTTACCCCCTTTGTAACTGCACCTGCTTGCGTGGCCGCCTGCCAAACACCGTAGCCGCCTGGGATGAAACTAGCAGCAGCAGCTACCCAAAAACATGAGCAAGCGATTCCGCTGCACGCACAGCAAAAGTAATGACCTTTTTTCAACTCCACGATAGATTCGCCAAGGGCATGACCGCCTAGCATTATCTCGCCCATAGCGTTACCCGATTTAGCCACAGTTAGAACAGTGTCCCAAGTCTGTAACCCCGTTTCAGCTGCCGCTTTCGTGCCTTGAACTACGGTACCGTAGTCGCTCAATATACTTCCTCCACGTAATTTTATTTCCGTTGCATCAACCACAGTTTTTAGACTTTCAATTTGACCTTTTGAGGGAAAATCTATTTGCATCTTTGCCTGGCTGTTACGTATTTTAGACACTTTAGAAAGTCTCTTAAACGGTTTTTCAATTAGAACTTGACGACGGTATTTTCCAGAATATAAAAATTTCATAATAAAGTTTAAATTAAATTACATACACGACTTTTTAAAAAAATAGTCTCTGATTATTATACCACCAAAATGCACTAAAAGTAGCACTTTGGTTTAAAAAATTGCTACTTTTAGTGCATTTTGGTAGCCGTCATGTTTAGACGACGAAGCCCGTATTTTAGAGGCTTGGGGAGAATTAGAGGTTTTTATAATGTTTTAGTTTCTATTGAATATTCTATATTTAGTGAAAAAATATCAAGTAGCTTTTATACAGCTCGATTAGAGTCAGACTCTCTTATTTAGAGTAGAAAATATAGCGGACTTAACTCTTTTCCTACCCGCCACCTGGAATTAATGGTTATTGGACCTTTTATATTTCAAGAAGACCTTATTTTATATGGAAATAACGAACAAAAACTATTCCAGGTACCGGCTAGAGAGAACTTGCAATTTAAAATCGACTTATTTCTACTACGTTTTTTAATCTCAAACGATCGCTCTAAACTCTCTTCGTCGTTTTCCTTTCACGCTTACGGTATTACAACAGGGGGTAATTTAGAAAGTAGGTTTACCAACGACAGGCTGATTCTACTAATACAAAAAATATTAATTTAGGCACAAAGCAGCGTAAAACATACTTAATAGGTGCGTTTTATGCTGAATAGCGGGAAACGGATTTGAACCATTGACCTTCGGGTTATGAGCCCGACGAGCTACCAAACTGCTCTATCCCGCGTCAGTAGTAACTTAATAGAAAGTTAACTAAGTTTTTTACGTTTGTCAACCTATGGCCAAGTAATATACATCCATTATCTGTGTAAAATTTTATATAAACTTAAAGTTCAAATACAACATAAATACGGGATAAGTTACCTTTTTTTAGTCATGATAAATTATGGTGCAAATTTATAACATTTAAGTTTATGTTACTGTTTTTTTTTAGGCTAGAACCCACAATTTTAAAGAATATCATGCTAAAATCTAATGTAGAACTAAGTTTACTAGTATGATTAATTACTTAATTAGCTGTTCTTATTATATGAATTAGCAGAAATCTAACAAATAAAACATATGACAGCATCTTTTTTACCACCAATTCTAACACCAGTAGTTACACTGGTATTTCCTGGTATTTGTTTTGCTTTATTTTTCGTTCTGATTGAACAAGAAGAGGTAGCATAGAACATAGCATTTAGGTTTCTTTTGTGTATTAAGGCGCTAAAAGAAACCTTATTTGTAGATACTTTTGCAATAAAAATAGGTACGAAACCTTTAAATTAATGGACATACAATCCTCTTTAGATAATCTTATATTCTTAGTCTTATTAATTGTTACCGTAGTTTATTGGGCAAGCTTAATTAATACGAATTTAAAGTTTTTGTCTAAAATAAGCTTTTCCGGAACTATCGTAGCAAATTCTTTAATTTTTTGCCTCCTTGGATTACGTTGGTTAAACTATGGTTATTTTCCATTGAGTAATCTATACGAATCCTTAATGTTTTTAGCTTGGGGTATTACTTTTACTAGTATAGTCCTTGAGTCTAAAACTCGAACTTCCATAATCGGATCTATCAGTAATCCAATCTCACTCTTTGTAGTGGGGTTTGCTGGTTTATCGTTACCTGAAAGTATGCAAGCACCATCACCACTTGTCCCTGCACTAAAATCAAATTGGTTAATGATGCACGTTACCGTAATGATGTTAAGTTACGCAAGCTTAATTGTTGGCTCTTTATTGGGTATACTTTTCCTTATTCTTACCAGTGGACGAAAAGGTGAAGTTATATTACAAGGTAATTCTTATGGTCGAGATTTCACAAAACTTAATCTAGGAAATACTGCTTTTTACAAAGAGGAATCAATTGAAGATTTTTCGAACTTAATTGTAGAAGATCCTAATATTCAATCTTCTTTAAAAGACAATCAACTTAACTTACTTGAAAGTGTTGATAATCTTAGTTACCGGACAATTAGTTTCGGTTTTCCACTTTTAACTATTGGAATAATTGCTGGTGCTGTGTGGGCCAATGAAGCGTGGGGTTCTTATTGGAGTTGGGATCCAAAAGAAACTTGGGCATTGATCACTTGGCTAGTATTTGCGTCTTACTTACATGCCCGCATTACAAAGTCGTGGCAAGGTAAAAGACCGGCAATTATAGCTTCTTTTGGTTTTATAGTTGTTTGGATTTGTTACCTGGGTGTTAATTTTTTAGGAAAGGGCCTTCATACATATGGTCAAATTTTATAAAATTAAACCTACCTTTTGGTGTAACAAGAATATTAAAACCCTTCACTTTATTTTTTTGACGGGTTTTAATATTTTTATTAGGAAAACTACTTAAGTTTAGTTGGAATTTGTAATGTTATTTCTGAAATTAGCGCATTAGTTATTCTTTTTCGTCTAGAAATAACTTCTTGATCTTTAACTATTTTCACCTTAAAAGGTTCTATAATATGATCTCTTTGGGCAAAATCTAACTCGGACATACCCGCTTCAGAAGTTTTTCTTAACGCATTCATAAAGATGTTAGGCGAGAAACGCAAATCTTCTCCCTTTGCAAAATCTAACAACTTTTTTCCACGAATTCTTGTATCTGAGATCTATCTTCTGGTTTTATTCCAGTTATCAAATCAGGATAAGCCTCTAATGACCAGAGTATAATCATATACTTACTAAGAACTTTTTCGAATTCCAACTGAGATGGATCACTCAAAAAAGATCGAGAACGAGTTTTTACTAACCCATCAATAAAAGTCAAATCCTGCTCGAAAGAATGATCAACGTAGGTTAATATTGTAACTTCTTTCTCCGCGTCCCCGTTCTCCGATATGGGGTCGTCTAAACATATAATTGACGGCCTAAACCTATTGCTAAAATTGCAGCTACTAATGCGATCATTAGTGCGAAAAAAATTTGTGAGTCTGTAATCATTTAATCGTCTTATAATCTTTGCGTTAATATTATATTGTAACGTAATTATCAAAGTTATACTTGTTATTTCAAAGGTTAACTTCCAAGTTTAAAGGCATCAACAATTAAACCATAGACTATACCTATTTTAAAATTATTTAAAAAATCTAATAAGATTCTTATATAAGAATTTAAAAAGAATCCTTTTCTTTTTTTAATAGAGTAATAAAATGCATTAAAACTTTCAATTGTTGCGACGACTAAAGAAGTACCAACAATTGCCCACTCACTAAACTCTCCTAAGCTTGTATCTAAAATACTAGAAGATAAGAACCCACCAAAAAAACTAATTAAATTAATAATCATTTAATATAATCGATAATAGGGATTTTATTAAAATAGAGTATATAAAATTTTTATTAGGCTCCAAGTAATAATAATAATGATTCTATTGCAAAATAATTTAACTCTTTGTTAGTAAGGTTATTATCATAATTTATTAAAAAATATCGCCTATAAATATATTGGTATTTTTTTAAATATTTTTGAAGTATTCTTACTTCATATGTATTAATATTTTGGTTATTAGAGGGTTTAAAACCCTGTTTTAATAAGGGTACTGCAATATTATATGCTGTTTGACGTAAGGGTAAAGTATTTAATAAACCAGAAAGTAACTTTGATAACCTTTCTTCATTTAAACTAGCTACAATGAAACTATTATTGTCTGGGTTCCAGAATAAATCTTGTTTAATCTTTACTTCTTTAAAAAAAGAATTATCCGGGGTTAAAGTTAATACGCTACATAGTAGGAAACTTATGTTTACGTTACCAGGGTTTGATAAATTACGTAACATGAATTTATATTATTACAATATAAAAAATACCTTATGGTTACAGATTTGAATTTCATAACCATAAGGTATATTTAATTAATAGTAAATCTTACCACCACCCCATTTTTCGTTAACCACTTTCGGTTGAAGTAAAATGTGACCAGCGATTGCAAAAAGATCTTCATCTGTTAAAGAACGCATCTTTGGGAAAATATCGGCACTCTTAATACTAGGGTGAACTTCTGAAATCGAGTCTAACCCATCATAAGTTGTCGGATCTTTAAAGTATGCTACTAAGTTAGTTACATTATCCTTAGGTGGTGTTGCTAAACTTAGTGACTCTGTATCTAGACCTACGTTTGGGTTTGTCTTGGTAAGGCCACCAACGTGACAAGTACCACAAGCATTGTTAAATAGACGTTTACCACGCTTTACTTGCTCTGCAGTTAGAACTACACTGTTACCTTTTGTATCAAGTGTTACTGTTCTTGTATCTTCATCAAGTTCAAGTGCTTTAGCAGGTCCTACGTTACTACCTAGAACAAGACTCGCTAAAATACTTCCTACTAAAATTTTCTTTTTTAGCATATTAATTAATATTAATAATTTTATTTATCAAATAGTAAATATACAATGTATGTTAGCTATAATTATAGGTTGGAGAATTGAATATTACTCATAGTTCCAGAGATAAAGTTTTTTTCAAGTTTGAAATTTTTTAAACTTCAACTCCAAAAGTACGTCTACCTGTAAATTTAACACTTACTGGTTGTGGATTTTTACCAATTGAGTGACCAACGTTTCCAACACCAACCCGGCCTTCATTTAGCTTCTCTGGGAATACACCATCTTTAGGGTGTAAATATTGAACTTCGCTATTAGGGAAAATTCTGTAAATTTTATAATCGCTTATTTTAAATAAGTTTCTTAGTTGCGTACCAAGAGCAAGGCATTGTTCTTTTTTTGACAAGTATAATAGATTTTCACCTGTTTGCATTATTGCAGCTCCACTTGTAGGCATTTCGAAAATCTGCTCTTTTTTACTTGTCCAAGTAATTGCATACTTTTCTTCAGTTTCTGCAGCTCTTAGCCAACCACCTGTACTACCCCCAAAAGTTGGAGAAGGAATTTGTAAGTTTAATGCGTCTGACATTTGTTATTATGTTACTAATTAAAAAAAGATCACAAAAATTTCTCCAAAAAGAAGAAATTGAATAAATGAATTAAATAGTATTATAACTTATGTTTATAGAAATCTATTTATTTCTTTGTCTTGGGCCGAGCTGGATTTGAACCAGCGTAAGCTATGCTAACGGATTTACAATCCGTCCCCATTAACCACTCGGGCATCGACCCTTACATAGGATAATATTAACACTTAATTACTATTTGCACAATAACATTTTCCATTTCTAGTAAATGTATGTAACTTATTTAGTTAGTACTAAACTATATCATCATTTTAGTTTAGTAGACAAAGTTTAAGCTGATCCCATAGCTTCAGCACCCTTCGATACCGCTTCAAAAGGTGAAGTGGCTGCCCTAGGTTGATGAAGATATATAAGAAGTTCGGGAGTTGAAAAATAGAATTTTCAACCCCCGTCGTTCAATTTTTGAAACCAATTATAAATTGTTTATAAGGTGTTTATTTCTCAGCTGAAAAATCAGTTTCAATAACGTCATCACCTCCTGAATTTGATGCTCCTGCAGAGGTACTCTGTGAATTAGCTACATTACTGTATTCAGTGATAACTTCTTTCATAGCACTATAATCCTCTTTTTGTAATGCCGTTTCTAATTTCGCCACTATAACCTCAATTTTTTGTTTCTCCTCAGGTGATTCCATTGTTTCCATTTGTTTCTTTGCTTGGTAACAAATAGTTTCTGCCTGATTTTTTACTTCAATTTGTTCAATCTTTTCTTTATCAGCAGCTGCATTTGCTTCTGCGTCTTCAACCATACGCTCAACCTCGTCTTTTGGTAACGTTGAGGCTCCCGTAATTGTTATAGATTGTTGCTTATTTGTTGCTTTATCCTTAGCTGTTACAGAAAGAATTCCATTAGCATCAATATCAAAAGTTACTTCAATTTGTGGTATACCACGTGCTGCAGGAGCAATACCATCAAGCCTAAAAGTACCTAAACTCTTATTATCTTTTGCTAATTCTCTTTCGCCTTGAAGAACATGAATCTCAACATTAGGCTGATTATCTACTGCAGTTGAGAATGTCTCAGATTTTTTTGTTGGAATTATTGTATTTCTTGGTGTAATTTTTGTTGTTACACCACCTAAAGTTTCAACCCCTAAAGATAAAGGAGTAACATCAAGTAATAAAATATCTTTTACTTCACCACCAAGTACTCCTGCTTGTACAGCAGCACCCACTGCCACTACTTCATCGGGATTTACGGTTTGGTTCGGACTTTTTCCAAGTAGATCTTCAACTAACTTCTGTACCGCAGGAATTCTTGTAGAACCACCAACAAGTACATTTTGATCAATATCAACAGAAGTTAATTCTGCATCTTTTAACGAAGTTTCAATTGGAGTTTTACAACGAGCTATTAAATCAGAACATAATTCTTCAAAGTTTGCGCGCGTTAACTCCTTTTCTAGATGCTTTGGACCTTCAGGTGTTACTGAAATAAATGGTAGATTAATTGAACTCTGTGTTAGGGTAGAAAGCTCGATTTTTGCTTTCTCTGCTGCTTCTGTTAAACGTTGAAGCGCTTGACTATCTTGTGTTAGATCAATACCCTCTTGTTCTTTAAAAGCTTTTACTAACCACTGTACAATTTTTTCATCAAAATCATCACCCCCTAAATGTGTGTCACCAGAGGTTGCAAGTACTTCAAAAACACCATCACCTACTTCTAAAACAGAGACATCAAACGTACCTCCACCTAGATCAAAAACTAAAATTGTTTCATTATCTTTTTTATCTAAACCATACGAGAGTGATGCCGCAGTAGGCTCGTTAATGATTCGTAGAACTTCTAAACCAGCAATCTTACCTGCATCTTTTGTTGCTTGTCTTTGTGAATCATTAAAATATGCTGGAACTGTGATTACAGCTTGTTTAACAGTTTCACCAAGATACTTTGAAGCATCATCTGCTAATTTACGTAAGACTTGTGCTGAAATTTCTTCTGCTGCAAATTGCTTACTTAGAGCAGGACAATCCAGCTTAATAATCTCTTCAGTTTGAATTACTTTGTACGAAACCTGACGAAGTTCTTCAGTTACTTCACTTGTCTTACGCCCAATAAAGCGCTTTACAGAATAAAATGTATTCTCAGGGTTAATTACAGCCTGGCGTTTTGCAATTTGTCCTACTAGTAAATCGCCCTTCTTTGTATAAGCAACGACAGATGGAGTTGTACGTTGCCCTTCAGCATTTGTAATAACTTCAGGTTTACCCCCTTCCATTACAGCGACCACTGAATTTGTTGTTCCCAGATCAATTCCAATAACTTTAACCATGTAATCTTTTGTTCCAATGTTTTTTTATAAATATAGCCTTTAGGTACTTTGTTTTTAAAGGAGTATTTACCGCATGTATAGGAACTCTTAACAGTCAAATTATACACTGTACACTGGCTGCTCTAGTATTAGAGTCCAAGTCGGGTGGTTAAAGTTACATAGACAAAGCGAGCTTACTTCCTTTATAATAAGTGTACTTATATGTCCCCAATTAGTGGATATATTGTTTCAATTTTTTAAAATTGCATTGTTTTAGAATCCATTCTAGATGTACAAAATATCTTTATGCAAACAGGTCTTTTTGCAAAAAAAGTTGGCATGACTCAAATTTTTGATGAAACAGGTACTATATTCCCTGTGACAATCTTAAAAGCGGGCTTATGTAAAATCAGCCAAATAAAAACAACAAGTACCGATGGTTATAATGCTATTCAAGTGGCATATAACGAAGAAAAGGTGGAAAACATTAATAAATCTAAACGAGGTCACTTGAGTAAAATTGGTGATCAAGGATTCAGATCTTTTGGAGAATTTCATGTCGCAAATCCAGAAGAATATAAACTAGGACAGGTTTTAAGCGTTGAAAATTTTACTAAAGGTCAAAAGGTCCGCGTAACTGGAAAGAGTATTGGTAAAGGTTTTGCTGGTAACCAAAAGCGACACAATTTTAGCCGTGGTCCAATGACTCATGGTTCGAAAAACCATAGATTACCCGGAAGTATTGGTGCTGGAAGTACACCAGGGCGAGTATACCCCGGAAAGAAAATGGCTGGGCGACTTGGGGGTAAAACAGTAACTTTAAAAAATACTGAAGTTTTATATGTTAACTCTACTGATAATCTCTTAGTTGTAAAAGGGTCTGTACCAGGTAAGAAGAACGCTATGTTAAAAATCCAATCACAGAAAGTAGTTTAAAGATTAGTTAACAATAATTTTATGTCTTACATTCAGCCTAATCAAAGAGACCTACTCGGTATAGTAAAATATCCAATCCTGACGGAAAAGACAATACGGCTAATTGAACAAAACCAATATAGCTTCGCAATTGATCCAAAAGCAGATAAAACTGCTGTAAAATACGCAGTAGAGCAGCTATTTGATGTTAAGGTCATTTCCGTAAATACGTCTTTATTACCGTTAAGGAAACGCCGTGTAGGTAAATTTATTGGAACAAAAGCTCGTTATAAAAGAGCAATCGTAGAATTAGCACCAGAAAATTCGATAACCTTATTCGAAGAAGAATAATTATCTTGGTGTTGTAAATAAAATCTTAGACGTTTTTAAATAGAAAATATTATATGGCAATTCGTCTGTATAGGGCTTACAGTCCAGGTACTCGTACAAAGTCAGTATCTTACTTTGATGATCTATCAAAAGTAAAGTCAGAAAGAACTTTGACATTTGGTAAAAAAGCTTGTGGTGGAAGAAATAATCGCGGTGTAATAACTGTAAAAGGCCGTGGTGGTGGACACAAAAGAAAATATCGTGTAATCGATTTTCAAAGAAAGTCCTCTATTTCGGCAAAGGTCTCTACCATTGAATACGATCCAAATAGAAATGCAAGAATCGCCTTATTACAATATAAGGATGGATCAAAAAAATATATCTTATCCCCTAGATCTTTACGGTTAGGTATGGAGATTTCTTCAGGAACAAATGTTCCAATCGAAATCGGTAATGCAATGCCAATGGAGTATATTCCGTTAGGGAGCATTATTCATAACGTCGAGTTAACACTGGGTAAAGGTGGGCAGATTGCACGTGCTGCTGGAACTTACGCTCAATTAATTGCTAAAGAAGGTGATTTTGTAACTCTTAAGTTACCTTCTAATGAAGTACGCTTAGTAAATAAACGTTGTTACGCTACATTAGGTCAAGTTGGAAATGTTGATAGTATTAACATTACTCTTGGAAAAGCTGGGCGAAGTCGTTGGCTTGGTAAAAAATCAAAAGTTCGTGGTGTAGTTAAGAACCCTATTGATCACCCACATGGTGGTGGAGAAGGGCGGTCACCTATTGGTCGACCAAAACCAGTTACTCCATGGGGTAAACCTGCTTTAGGTATTAAGACCCGCCGACCAACAAAAGCAAGCAGTAAGTACATTTTACGTTCGCGACGTTAAGGAATTTTTTTAACGACAACTTATAAAATAATATTACTTAAAATGGCACGTTCCTTAAAGAAAGGCCCTTTTGTGGCTTCTCATGTATTTGAAAGGGTTGAGCAAATGAATGCGAGCGGAAAAAAAGACATTATTAAAACATGGTCCCGCTCTACAACGATCTTACCTAATATGATTGGTCATACATTTGCTGTTTATAATGGGCAACAGCACCTTCCTGTATTTGTTTCTGATCAAATGATTGGGCACAAACTTGGTGAGTTTTCTCCGACGCGAACGTTTCGTTCCCATGTGAAAAAAGATAAGAAAGGAAAACGTTAAGCAAAGATTATGGTTAAAAATACTTTACAAAAAAACGAAGTTCGAGCAGTTTCTAAATACGTTAGAATGTCTCCAAGTAAAGTTCGCCGTGTTTTAAGACAGATTCAAGGAAAAACTTATCCAGAAGCATTATCACTTTTAGAATTTATGCCTTATGCTTCGTGTCTTCCAATTATAAAAGTTCTACGTTCAGCTACGGCTAATGCTAGAAATAACTTAGGTCTGGATGAGGCAACATTGACTGTAAAATCGGCTTTTGCAGATCAAGGCCCAACAATGAAACGTTTTAGACCAAGAGCGCAAGGTAGAGCTTATCGAATTTTAAAAGCTACATCGCACATAACAATTATTATGGCAAGTTAAAGAAAACCTAACAAAATTACGAGGATTTAGTTCGTGGGACAAAAAACACATCCAACAGGTTTTAGAACAGGTGTTAATCAACCTCACAAGTCAACATGGTTTGCTAATTATGGGGCTTACAGTGAAGTTCTAAAAGAAGATTACAAAATAAGAAAGTTTTTTGAAGATAACTTTGAATCAGTTTATGGTAAAGCAGGAATTACTAAATTAGAAATTCATCGCAAAGTTAATCAACTTGAATTAATCATTCATGCTGCAAGGCCGAAGGCGATTGCATCAGATACAGATCAAAATGGATTAATTACAAGCCTAAAAGAAAAATTAAAGGCTTTAGTAAATGATTCAAAACAAGTACGCATCAAGGTTTTACAAGTTACAAAAAGTGAAAACGAAAGCTCATTGGTCGCAAGATCAATTGCAGATCAGCTTGAAAAGCGTGTAGCGTTCCGAAAAGCAATTCGCCAAACAACACAAACGCTTCAAAAGAGTGGTGTAAAAGGGTTTAAGATCCAAGTTGCAGGCCGACTAAATGGTGCTGAAATTGCACGTGCAGAATGGGCTCGTGAAGGGAGAGTTCCACTTCAGACTATTAGAGCCGATATTAGTTATGCTACTCATCGAGCAAACACTATTTATGGAGTATTAGGTATTAAAGTTTGGATCTTTAATAAAGAACTTTTTTAAGCCATCATTGAAAATTCTATATAAGTAAAATTTTATGTTACTTCCTAAGAGAACAAAATTTCGTAGACAACATCGTGGAAGATTTAAAGGAGTCTCGAAAGCAGATACTATCGTTTTTGGCGATTATGGTCTCCAAGCTTTAGAGCCTGTTTGGTTAACTTCACGACAAATCGAAGCGACACGTCGTAGTATTACAAGATATGTTCGTCGTACCGGTAAAATATGGATTCGTATTTTTCCAGATAAACCAATTACAGAAAGAGCAGCAGAATCACGAATGGGTTCGGGTAAAGGTACTGTTGCTTATTGGGTAGCTGTAGTAAAACCAGGAGCAGTTCTTTTTGAGATAAATGGTCTAAATAAAGAAATGGCTTATAAAGTTTTAAAGTTAGCTTCTTATAAGTTACCTATTAAAACAAAAATTGTAGAAAAAGTATAAGAATAACGATTTAATAGAATTAATGTCGTTAATTTTCTAAAACAATTAATATGGCAATCAAAGAAAAAACAGGTATTGTTGTTAGCGACAAGATGATCAACACATGTATTGTTGCTGTTAGCGACCGTGTTGTTCATAAAAGATACAAAAAGGTTATTACAAGAACAAAACGTTATGCTGTACATGATTCGGAAGTGAGCGCTTCAATTGGCGATCAAGTTCGTATTCGTGAAACGAGACCCCTAAGTAAAACTAAAAATTGGGTCTTAGTTAATGTTTTAAGAAAGTCATCAACATAAACAAATGATACAACCGCAAACTTGTCTAAAAGTAGCAGATAATAGTGGTGCCAAGAAACTTATGTGTATTAGAGTTCTTGGTAGCAACCGAAGATATGGGCATGTAGGGGATGTTATCATCGGTGTTGTTAAAGACGCAACACCAAACCTTACGGTTAAACGCTCAGACGTTGTTCGTGCCGTTATAGTACGTACTAAACAATCCGTGCGTAGAAAAGATGGTTCTAGACTACGTTTTGATGATAATGCTTCCGTTATTATAAATAAAGAAAATAACCCTCGTGGTACACGAGTATTTGGGCCTATTGCTCGAGAGCTTAAAGAAAAAGGATTTACAAAAATTGTTTCTTTAGCACCCGAAGTACTATAGCATAGCAAATATAATGGTTTTAATCTAAAAAAGCGAAATTTACTAGCTATGAAACTAGATTTAAAAGGCTTATACAAGCAAAAAATTGTTCCTTCTATGATAGAAGAGTTTGGTTACAAAAATATTGAGCAAGTACCCAAACTTGTAAAAATCTCTGTGAATAGAGGAATTGGAGAAGCATCAAAGAATTCTAAGGAATTGGATGCAAGTGTTCAAGAGATGGCTCTTATGTTAGGCCAGCAACCTATCGTTAATAAAGCAACAAAATCTGTTGCTGGTTTTAAGATTCGTGACGGTATGGCAATTGGTGCTTCTGTTACTTTGCGCCAGGAACAGATGTATACATTCTTAACAAAATTAATTCATATTGTATTACCAAGAATACGAGATTTTAGAGGTATTAGCCCAAATGGTTTTGATGGGCGTGGTAACTATAATCTTGGTTTAAAGGAACAATTAATTTTTCCAGAGATTTCATACGATGATGTAACTCAAATACGTGGGTTAGATATTTCAATCGTAACAACTGCAAAAACAGATGAAGAAGCTCGCTCGTTATTAAAAGCATTTGGAATGCCTTTTAAAACAATGTAGTTTAAACTTTATACAAAAATTATCCCATGACTACTGATACTATAGCGGATATGCTAACACGCATCCGTAATGCCAATTTAGCAAAGCATCAAATTGTACAAATACCTTCTACTAAGATTACAAGAAATATCGCACAGGTTTTGCTTACTGAAGGTTTAATTGATTCATTTGAAGAATTAAAGAATGGTTTAAATAGTTCGCTTCTCTTATCACTTAAGTACAGTGGGAAGGAACGTAAACCCCTTATTGAAAAGATTCAACGTATAAGTAAACCTGGTTTAAGGGTTTACAGCGGATCAAAAAAAATGCCTAGAATTTTAGGTGGATTTGGAACAGCTATTGTTTCAACTTCACGTGGTTTAATGACCGATCATCAAGCCCGTAAAGAGGGAGTTGGTGGTGAACTTTTATGTTATATTTGGTAAATTTCAAATAAATTATGTCACGTATAGGTAAGCAATTTATAGTTATACCAGAAAAAGTTACGGTAAAACTAGAGGGGCAAAAAATTTCTGTAGATGGTCCGAAGGGCAATCTATCACGAATTCTACCCTCACTAGTTTGTTGTACTATGGATGAAGGAAAACTATTTATAGAAAAAACACAAGATACAAAATTATCGCAAGCTCTTTATGGTTTGTCACGAACATTAGTTGCTAATATGGTGACAGGTGTTTCAGCAGGCTTTGAAAAAAGACTACAAATTACAGGGGTTGGTTACCGTGCTCAATTAGATGGTAAAGATCTAGTGTTAAACATGGGATATAGTCACCCTGTTAAAATGATTACTCCAAAAGAGTTATCTGTAAAAGTAGAAAATCCAACAAACGTCGTTGTTTCAGGCATGCAAAAGGATCTTGTTGGTGAATTTGCTGCTAAGATTCGTTCCGTACGACCACCTGAGCCTTATAAAGGAAAAGGTATTGCTTACGAAGGTGAAGTTATCAGACGTAAAGCAGGTAAAACAGGTAAATAATTCATTTCCTATTAGACAACTTTTTTATTCATTTTTCTTAGTATGAGCCCGAAAAAAGCACTTAAACCTAAATCTGAATGGTCAGAGCGCGTTGTATCAATTGAACGTGTAACTAAGGTTGTAAAAGGAGGTATAAAAATGAGTTTCCGCGCGGTTATTGTCGTTGGAAACGAGCAAGGTAAAGTAGGTGTTGGTGTTGGTAAAGCTGGTGATGTTATTACAGCAGTACGGAAAGGTGTAACTGATGGAAAAAAACATATCATTTCGGTACCTTTGACAAGTTCAAATTCTATACCACATGCTACAAATGGGCGCTTTGGAGCCGCTAAATTAATTCTCAGACCTTCAGCACCAGGTTCTGGAGTAATTGCTGGTAGTTCAATTCGTACAGTATTAGAATTAGCAGGTGTTAAAAACATCCTATCAAAACAATTAGGTTCTAATAACCTATTAAACAATGCAAGAGCAACTGTTAATGGTCTAAGTACTTTAAGATCATATAACGTTTAACGGGCACTTTTATTCAAATGGCAATATCTGAAACAACAAATTTATTAAAACAAAAAATATTTAAAATCCTCGGGCTTTTAATTGCTATTCGTGTAGGATTATATATCCCTGTACCAAGTGTTGATTTAGATATTTTTTCACAAAGCCAACAGGCGAATCCGCTCTTTGGTTTTGCAAAAAATTTGACAGGAAGTTCTTTTTTAGGAATTGGTTCTTTAGGCATCTTACCGTATATTAATTCTTCTATTGTAATTCAACTTCTAACTCCAGTACTACCGGCGTTAGAACGCTTACAAAAAGAAGAAGGTGAATTAGGTAGGCGACAAATTACTAAATATACAAAATATTTAACTCTTGGTTGGGCGCTTATTCTAAGTACAGGTGTTGCATTTGTTCTTGTTAAGCCTGTTGTTTTTAATTGGAACCTATTTTTAGCTTTAAAGGTTATTTTAGCCCTTACTACAGGATCCATGTTATCTATGTGGTTTGCTGAATTGATAACAAATGAAAATCTAGGCAATGGATCATCAATGATAATTTTTATTAACATTATCGGTGGTATACCTTCTGGATTTGCAGAATTTAGTAAAAGCTTAAGTAGTGCATCAAGTATTACAACATTACTAACAGCTCTTTTAGTTATCGTAGTATATTTACTTATCGTCTCTATAATCGTATTGGTTCAAGATTCTTATAAAAAGGTTGATATTGTCTCTGCACGTCAATTAAATTTCAATTATTTAGAACAAGATCCAGCCAGCTCTGAGTTAAAGAACAGCTATATTCCAATAAAGCTTAATCAAGGAGGCATTATGCCACTTGTATTTAGTACAACAGTAGCAACACTTTTATTTTATCCGTTGCAATTACTTCTAACAGGTGCATTTGCAGTAGGCAGTTTACAATTAACAAATTTATTGACAGGATTATCTTTTGTTTTAAATATTGTTCTAGTGGTTTTCTTCAGCAGTTTTTATGCTCTTCTTGTTCTAAAGCCTAAAGACCTATCTGAAAACTTAACAAAAATGGCTTACAATATTCCAGGTTTAAAACAAGGGAAACAAACTACTCAACACCTTGAACAAATTATAAGTCGGTTAGCTTTTATGGGAGGATTATTTTTAGCGTTCTTGGCTTTTTTTCCGTTCTTATTAACGAATATACTTAATATTGGTTTATTTAAAAATTTAACCTCTTTAGTAATTTTGGTTGGTGTTATTACCGATGTATCTTCTCAAGTGCGAGGTTTTTTAGTCTCACAGAATTATGAGACGTTTAAAAAAGCGTAGACTTTTGGTTCTAAGTCGGTTAGCATAGAGTGGTAGAACTATAGTTAAGGTAACTTCAATATCAGCTATAGAAAAAAGCATTATTTTAATATTCCACTTAAAAATTTAAAAATTAGATTCATGAAAGTAGTGAGCTCTATAGGCAACTTAAAAAATCGATCAAAAGATTGCCAGGTTGTAAAACGTCGCGGAAGAATCTATTTGATTTGTAAATCAGATCCCCGACTTAAAGTTCGACAAGGTCGAGCAAAAATGAAACGTAAATAAAAGTTAGAAATAACAAAAATAAATGGCACGTATTTCAGGAGTAGATCTTCCGCGTAATAAGCGGATTGATATTGGATTAACGTATGTTTTTGGTATTGGAAATACGAGTGCAAAGCAGATTGTAAAAGACGCTAATGTCTCGCCAAGCACACGTTGTAGTGATTTAACAGATGAGGATATTACAGCTATCCGTGCATTAGTCGATGCAGACTATCAAACAGAGGGAGACTTAAGAAGATTCTGTTCGTTAAATATTAAACGTTTAACAGAAATCGGATCCGCAAAAGGTCGACGTCACCGTGTTGGTTTGCCTGTTCGTGGTCAACGAACACGGACAAATGCTAGAACGCGTAAAGGAAAAGTGAAAATCCCTGTTACAAAGAAAAAATAATAATTTTTTAGACACTCTCTACTAGCCTAGTATGGTAAAACAAATAAAGCGATTTTCTGGTAAAAAATCAAAAAAAACAATAAGCAGTGGTGTTGTTCACATTAGATCAACATTTAACAATACCATCGTTAATATTACAGATAAGCAAGGGAATACCCTATTTTGGGCTTCTGCTGGAGGAAGTGGATTTAAAGGTGCAAAAAAAAGCACACCTTTTGCTGCCCAATCAGCAGCCGAAAAAGTAGCAACAATTGCTTATGAGCAAGGTATGAGACAAGCTGAGGTAGTCGTTAGTGGTCCCGGTAGTGGAAGAGAAACGGCTATTCGTGCATTACAAGGTTGTGGTTTGCAAGTTTTAGTAATTAAAGATATTACACCAGTACCCCACAATGGTTGTCGTCCACCAAAGAAAAGACGTGTTTAATAAATGGTTGAAAATAAACTGTAACACGATTCTCGTGGAAAAATTTAAGCATTTTTCAATAAACCATGTTTCAAGTCCAGTGTTTACAGTCTAAGGTACAAACTTCAACGGATCATTACTCTAAATATTCTATTGGCCCCTTTATAAAAGGGCAAAGTACAACAGTCGGAAATACTCTACGTCGTGTCCTTTTGTCGAATTTACAAGGGCTAGCAATAATTGGTGTTCGTATTACAGGAATTAACCATGAATTTTCAACAGTTCCGAATGTTAAAGAAGATGTTATAGATATTTTATTAAATTTAAAACAGATTATTTTATCAGGAACAATTACGGAGCCTACGTTAGCCAGGCTTCTAGTCAAGAATGCTGGTATTGTAACAGCAAGTGATATAAAGTTGCCAAGTAATATTACTTTGGTGGATCCACGCCAATATATTGCTACCTTGAATACCAATGGGAACCTGGAAATGGAATTTTTAATTGCACGTGGGCAAAATTATCTTAGTAACAGTGTTGTTGATTCTGTAGTTCCTGCAGGTTTTCTAGGTGTTGATGCAATTTTTATGCCTGTAAAAAAGGTAAATTTCTTTGTAGAAACTTCGAGAAGTACATCCTCTTCTGAGTTAGAAAGTTTAATCTTTGAAATTTGGACAAACGGTAGTATTACTCCTGCCGAAGCTTTAAGTTCTTCTGCTGAAATTTTAGAGAATACTTTCCGATTATTGAAAATTGCGGAAACTTCAACAACGGTAGTAATAAGTAATGAAATACCTGTCCAAGAAGAAGGTGGGGAACATTTAGATACTGTTTTTATAGAGGAACTAGAATTATCTGTCCGCGCATACAATTGTTTAAAACGCGCAAACGTTCATACGTTAGCAGACTTATTACAGTACTCAGCTAGTGATTTATTAGAGTTTAAAAACTTTGGTCAAAAATCTGCTGATGAAGTTTGTGATAGTTTGCAAAAAAGATTTGATATGAATCTTCGAAAATAGAAAACATTAAAACGACTGTTAAAAGACAAGATCAAAATTGAGACTTCTGTACTCAATTGAATCTTTGAACTTTATTAAAAATTTATTAATAACGACTACAAAAATTTAAAGTAAATTATGTCTTCATCAACTTCAGAAACGAAGTCGGCTTATTTTGGTATAGGGCGTAGAAAGACTTCTGTCGCTAAAGTTATCTTAGTTCCGGGAACAGGTTCTATGGTAATAAATCAAAAGCCTGGCGAATTATACCTACAATTTAATTCGCAATATATTAATGCATCAAAGATTCCTTTAACTACATTAGGGTTAGAGAATATGTATGATATATATGTAAATACTCATGGTGGTGGTTTAAAAGGACAATCGGATGCCATTAAATTAGGCGTTGCTCGTGCTCTATGCTACCTGTCACAAGAAAATAGAGCATCTTTAAAGTCAGAAGGATTCTTAACACGTGATTCACGTCGTAAAGAAAGAAAGAAATATGGACTACGTAAAGCGAGAAAAGCTCCACAGTTCTCTAAACGTTAATAATAAATTAGAGGTAAAATGCCAAAAAATTCAACACACCCGGAGTGGTTTCCAAACGCAAAAGTTTACTGCGATGGACAATTAGTTATGAAAGTGGGCTCGACGAAGCCGAGGTTAAATGTCGATATCTGGTCAGGTAACCATCCTTTTTATACAGGTTCTCAAAAAATTCTGGATACAGAAGGAAGAGTAGAACGCTTTATGAGAAAATATGGTATTGAAAATCAAAGTGAATAAAAAATTCTTATGCCAACGATACAGCAACTAGTTAGATTTGAAAGAGTATCTAATAAAAAGAAAACAAAATCACCAGCTCTTAAATCTTGTCCCCAAAGACGAGGGGTTTGTACTCGTGTATATACAACTACACCTAAGAAGCCTAATTCAGCATTACGTAAAGTTGCACGTGTTAGATTAACATCGGGTTTTGAAGTTACAGCGTATATTCCAGGTATTGGTCATAATATACAGGAACACTCTGTAGTTTTAATTAGAGGTGGGCGTGTTAAAGATTTACCAGGTTGTCGTTACCACGTTGTTAGGGGTACCTTAGATGCTGCCGGAGTTAAAGATCGAAGACAAAGTCGTTCTAAGTATGGTGGTAAAAAACCGAAGGGTTAATCATAAACAAACGTTATTTAATTACAATTAGCTATGTCAAGAAGAAGTAGAGCGCAAAGAATACTTGCACAACCTGACCCAATTTATAACAGTCGGTTAGTTACTTTGTTAATTAGTCGAATTTTACAATCAGGTAAAAAGTCTCTTGCTCAAAAAATTGTATATGGGGCTTTAGATATAATTTCTACAAAAACAGAAGAGAATCCTGTTCTTGTTTTAGAAAAGGCTGTAAAAAATGTAACACCTTCAGTCGAAGTAAAAGCACGACGTGTTGGTGGTTCAACTTACCAGGTCCCGATCGAAATTCGTGCATACCGTGGTACGAATGTTTCTTTAAAATGGATCACAGAGTTTGCGCGAGCAAGGTCAGGTAAGAGTATGTCAATAAAACTTTCGAATGAAATTTTAGATGCTGCTAAGGAAACAGGTAACAGTATAAGAAGAAAAGAACAAACACATAAGATGGCTGATGCTAACAAAGCATTTGCTCATTTCAGATATTAATTGCTTTAAGTATCGTTAAGCTCTTAAAGTAGTTTCGCCAAAAGTATTTTAAAACTCTAAAAATTAAATTAAATTAATAAATTTATATGGCACGCGAGAAGTTTGAAAGATCAAAACCGCATATTAATATTGGTACTATTGGTCACGTAGATCACGGGAAAACTACGTTAACAGCAGCAATTTCAGCTACATTAGCTATTCATAATGAATCAGCAACAAAAAAGTTTGATGAAATTGATTCTGCTCCTGAAGAAAAAGCTCGTGGTATTACAATTAATACTGCTCACGTTGAATATGAAACAGCAGATAGACACTATGCTCACGTTGATTGTCCAGGTCACGCTGATTACGTAAAAAATATGATTACGGGTGCTGCACAAATGGATGGCGGTATTCTAGTTGTATCCGCAGCGGATGGGCCAATGCCTCAGACAAGAGAGCACATCTTATTAGCAAAGCAAGTTGGTGTACCTTATCTTGTTGTATTCTTAAACAAAGCGGATCAAGTTGATGATGAAGAGCTTCTAGAGTTAGTTCAACTAGAAGTTCAAGAACTTCTAGAAAGCTACGATTTCCCAGGAGATGATATTCCTTTTGTTTCTGGTTCAGCATTACTAGCATTACAAGCAGTAGAGGGCGGCCCGAAAGAACGCGGAGCCGATAAGTGGGTTGACCTGATCTATGATTTAATGGATGCAGTAGACTCATATATTCCAACACCTGAGCGTGATACTGAAAAAACATTCCTAATGGCTATCGAGGATGTTTTCTCAATTACAGGTCGTGGTACTGTAGCAACAGGTCGTATTGAAAGAGGACAAGTTAATGTAGGAGATGCTGTAGAATTAGTTGGGCTAAAAGATACAAAAACGACTACAGTCACAGGTATTGAGATGTTCCAAAAAACACTTGATCAAGGTATGGCTGGTGATAACGTAGGTATTCTTATCCGAGGTATCCAGAAAACTGAAATTGAAAGAGGTATGGTACTAGCCCTTCCAGGATCTATTACACCTCACAAAAAATTTGAAGCTGAGGTTTACATCTTAAATAAAGATGAAGGTGGTAGACACACACCTTTCTTTACAGGTTACCGACCACAATTCTATGTAAGAACAACTGATGTTACAGGTACAATTGTACAATTTACTGGTGATGATGGTAGTACTGCAGAAATGGTAATGCCTGGTGATAGAATCAAGATGACTGCTGAACTTATTAACCCAATTGCCATTGAGCAAGGAATGCGTTTTGCTATTCGAGAGGGTGGTAGAACAGTTGGAGCTGGTGTTGTATCGAAAATTTTAGAATAATTTTTCAATAAATTTATGAATACATTAAAATTGGAAAAACTTCGTATAAGTTTAAAGTCTTATGAAGCTCCGGTTTTAGATAGTTCGTGTAGCAAAATTATGGATGCGGTAAATGCAAGTGGTATTGAGGCTGTTGGTCCAGTACCTTTACCTACAAGATTAAGACGCTATTGTGTTTTAACTTCACCGCATGTAAATAAGGATGCTCGCGAACACTTTGAAATTCGAACGCATAAGCGTATAATCGATATCTATAAACCGACAGATACTACTCTAGAGAACCTTCGAAATTTAGATCTTTCTCCAGGTGTAGATGTAGAAGTTAAAAATTACTAATTTTTAATTCTTTTAAAAGCTTTCTTAATTGTCCAATTGTTTAAATTGAGAACGATTAGGAAAGCTTTTAGTCAAAGATTTATATACGTACTAAACTAATAAAGTTTGAAAAATAAAGCTTTATTAATAATGTAGTTTATCTTAGAAAGCCTTAAAAAGATACACTATTAGTTGTCGAAGTTTACTCACCAAACTTCAGATGCACATCAGCTGCATTGGCAATCGCAGCAAGAATAGATAATCCACAAATGTTACCAGCGCGATCATGTAGTTTTCGTCTCATAAACCAGCCATCCGGTGCAAAACCTCTGCCCCCCCATAATGGCCTATAAAAAAAAGGAATCTTTAACGAGACTGACGGGACTCGAACCCGCAACTTCCGCCGTGACAGGGCGGTGCTCTAACCAATTGAACTACAGTCCCTCGATCATATATAGCAATAACTATATTCTACTTAGACATAATACGTCAAGCTTCAATTTAATTTTTAATGCCAGTAGAAGCTTTTTTAATTAAAGGAATGAAATCTCTTTATTTGATTGCGACTGCTGGTAGTTAGTTTCTCTTAGTTTCTTCAGAATTTTACCGAAGTACTCTTGTAAATAACTTTCTAAACTTAGGCGTTCGTTAGTCCATACAATTTCATTTGCTGGGGTTCTTGCTAACTTTGGATCATTTCCGATTTCTCCAAATTGTAAACGATCTGCAATATTCCATGTGAATTCAAATAAGCGGAAAAATATTCTTAGGAAAGTAAAAGCAAAAAATGGAATGTATGATATTTTTGCTGTTTTACCAGATAAGCGTTCACAAAGTTCAATAACTTCTTTTGAAGACCAAAATTTTTGTCCGATGAGTGAGACCGTTTTATTATCGTAGTCAGAATTTGTTAAAGATAAAATCACAGCTTTAGCTGCGTCTTGGGTATCTAAGTAAGCAACAGGTGCTGAATTGCTTTGTAACCAAATCGTTTCATTTTCGAGAACAGGTAATGCATATTGACTAATAAGGCCCTGAAAAAAACCTGAACATTGAAAAATTGTATAATTTAAACCTGAATTAACAATCTTTTTTTCGATTTGTAATTTTAAATCTAGTAATGGGATTGAAGGGTTACTAGAGGCATTTAATATTGTAAAAGAAATAATTTTCTTAATGCCGATTAATTTTGCTGCTTCAATTAAGGCTAATTTTCCTCGCCAATCAACTGTTTCAGAAGTATAACTACTTGTCGAACGAATTGTCGCTGCATCGATAACTGTTGTAATACCTTTTAGGGCTAACGGTATTGTTGAAGGTATAGCTAAGTCCCCATAAATTAATTCGGCTCCCCAATCTTTTAAAAAAGAACCTCGTCGAAAATCTCTCACTAGGCATTTAACTTGGTAACCGTCATCTAGAGCTTGCTTTACTATTTGACGACCAAGTGTTCCTGTACCACCAATTACAAGAATACTCATAATATTTTATATTTTTTTTAAATTTAATGGTATTATAACAGACGAAATTCTTTTAAAAGTTGTTGAGTACAATTAATTTGTATCCCTTATGATATCAAGTTATCTATATATATATTTAAGGATTAAGGGATAATGTGAAAAGGGTCCGCTAAAATTAGATCTCTTCTCCAATTCTCCAAAACATAAAATGAATTCGTTTTTTCTAAATTACTAGTTTGATAGTACTGCACACAAAAATATTCGACTAACTCTCAAATTAGGTTGGTAAGTTCCTGTTCTTTTTTGATAGTCTGTTTTTTTGAAGTTTTCGAAAAGGTTGGTTGGTGTAATTACGACCATCGTATAACCATAACCGGTTATATCCCGAATGATTACATCGAAAAAATCATTTTCCAAGTCGGTAACGTCATGAACAAGTTCAACACTTTAGATTTTTAACTGTTACGCAAAAATTTGTCCACACCGTCCATAGATGTCCAAGAAAAAAAGCGTGTTGGACGCCCTAGAAAGGCACAGAATACAACAGTTTGACGGTAGACGTGTCTATACTGTCCAATTTCTCAATATATATATATATAATAATATAAATTAAAAGGGTTTTTTGAATAGCGGTAGCGACAAAGAGTGGCTAGTCCTTGGACTGGTCAGGATTATTCAAAAAACCCTTCCCTTAACGGTTGGGTCAAGGGCTTGGCTTGTAATAATCTCTAAAATATTTTTACTATCTTGAAGGTAATAAAAATATCTTAGAGATTCTTATGCTTAGAGGTAAGTTTTTCTTTCTAATCACGTAATAATGATCTTAAAGCTCCAAGTGTACTAGTTAACAATAAGGGGAATGTTGGAGTTCCACTCGCACATACTGAGGCTACGATACCAGATATAAATGATAAACAGCGTCCCGTAATTATAAACGCTTTGGTTTGTGGAAAACACCAGTATATGATCCGTTCTACTAGCCAACTAACACCACCCGAGTAGGTTAAACCATAGGAGACTTCTTTATATATACCAGCTGACTGCATCACAACACCACTCCAGGGCAACCATTTAACAAGTTTAGTCGCAACTAAACTATATCACTACTTTAGTTTAGTTACGAATAAACCATATCACTGTTTTAGTTTAGTTACAACTAAACAGTTTCTTTAGCCGCTTCAAAATGTGAAGTTGCTGCTCTAGCAGCTGTTAATATTGGGTCATGAGGTGCAGCACGATGTGCACCAATGATATAAGCTGTACACGAGGCGCTACCCGCCATACACTTCCATCCTTTGGTATACTAGCCTACGCTGTGGCACGCTATGGAACCGGCTGCACATCCGTATGCACTAATCGCAGCAAGTGGGGCACCAATTCTAGAGTTGAACCATCGGCTGCCAGGGATCATACAACAAGCGCCGTAGGTAGTTTCCTCAACAAACCCAGCTACCATCAAAGCAACCGTTACATTGCCAGTCCAACCAGGTAGACCATCCACATTAGGTATCGGATTAGGAGCTGCTAAAGCAGATGAAGGCAGAATCGACATAAAAAGAAATCCCAATAGTGCGTTACGAGGGTTTACAATTACTTTTACTTTTTTTACCACTGGTTGTACTTTTTGAAAACCTCTGTGAGTTCTTTTTGCACCAGCCTTAACTAAATTCAAAGCACGATCACGTTTACGTAATTTTTTGTTATCCATATATGTAGAGACAGTAGAAAAAATTATGTCGTATGGTTTCCCAAAAGAATACATAAGTGTAAATTGGGCTAACACAAGATCAGTAATAAGTGGTTTAAGTAATGAAAGTTTGTTTATTGAACTGGATAAAATATCTAAAGATGCTAAAGAATCTGAGATGGGATTTTTCAAGTTTTTTGAAGAGATCTATTACCCGAAAAAAGTAAAAATAAGCAAAAGTAAATCAAAAATTAATCTAAGAATAAATTTAGCTGTATCAAGAAGCATAGCAGTACCTCACTTAAAAAAAATAAATGATACTTTCGGAGAAAAAACGATGGATGCTAAATTTACCGAAATAGTTAAAAAAAGACTTAAAAAAGACTTTCCGTAAATGGAAATAAGTAATTTTGCAACCACTACTTCTTAGCATGTAAGAAGTACTTGTCGCTTTTAATAAAGAAATTAATATGAGAATAAGAAATGGATATTAAAGAAACAGTGTCGTGTTTCAGTTTATCAGAAATACGTCAAGAGGGAATAAAAATCTTAGAAAAAGAGTCTGAAGTAGTAAAATTAATACAGCAACCTCCGGGCACAGGTAAGACCAGTTTAATCGAAGCTTACATAAGCGGAGCTTTTCGTGAAAATAAAAAAGAAGTAATTATTTTTGCAACTGATAAGAATTTATTAGCCTTAGATAGTTATAGGGCAGTTTTGGAAAATGTCAAAACTGAAGAAGACTACCTAGTATTGCTAAACAGTCAAACAACTGCGGAAAAAGGTACTCTAGGGTATGATATCACAAAGCCAGACACTAAACGTGGAGGAAATACTTATTTTAATGGATTAAAAGATTCTCTATACGGAGGCCCTGTCGCGATTTTTACAACCCCTTCGTATATCGCCACAACTTACCCGTCATATTTTTTTAGAAGTGCAATAGCTTACTGTATCGCATCTGATACGAAATTAAAAATTGTTATAGATGAAGCAGATTCATTTTTACGATCAATGATCAGTGAAATAGATATTTCCACTGTATTACAAAGAAAAGATTGTAGACAATCTAAAGGCTATTCTACAACAAATATAAACAGAGATGAATCCTTCCTACCTACTAACAATTCAATAAGTCCTTCAAAAGTACCTGGACAAGAAAAAGGGATAATAACAAGTTTTTTAAAGGTTTCTCAAGTGAATGGGAATTCGTTTGAAGAATTCGAGTTTGGACGCCCTGACGACTTTTGTTATCTAATAGACAAAAACGTAGAATTTACTGATACTCCAGGAAACTTACACTTAGAATTTGCCTATTCTAGTACAGATTATCTAGCTTATGAAGTTGTATTCTTAATAAGTGAAATTTTTGTTTTACTACCGGTTACGTGCTCAGATTCTTTAGCCTCTTTGGATATTTTATCCAGTTCAATAAACAAACGTTCATTCGAAAAAATTTCAATAGTAAGATTTAATGATGATAATGAAGTAACCCTTAATCCAGGGATTATAGAATTAATAACATCAGTTAGTCAAACACAATCTCAGCAAGCTGCGTCGACGCTACTTTGTTTTTGTCAAAAAATAGCAAGTTCCAATGGTATTCATATAAGATCTATGTTCTGCAGAAGTGGAGAATTATACAAGAATTGGCTTTTAAAAGAGAGTGGAATAGATTTTGGAGGAGAACAACCAGATTATTTAAGTTATGATCAGGCTGTACAAGCTTACGAATTATATGTTGGCACCGAGAAAGCAGAACTTTCAGCGTATTTAAAAAGACCTAAAATCGGTAACCTTTATAAACTAAAATTAATTTTCGTAGAATCCTTGAAACTTAAAAGGTTGAAGTTAATTAAAACAAGTTATAACAATGTCGAAACGGACGTAACGCTACTGTCAGCAACTTTTTCAGAGTTACTCTTAAAAACATGTGATTCACCTTTAATCGTTGAAAGATGTGAAGATATTAACGCGAGAAACAATTGGAAAAGGTTGTTCGTACATTTTATGGATGAAGAACGTTTTCATTCATTATTTTCCCCTCTTCGTTTAAAAGATGAAGATGGATTAAAACTTCAAGAAGATTCTGTAAGTAGGTGGTTCATGTTTTTTTAGAATCAACACTATTGAAATAGCAGGTAAAACTGCAACCTATACTTCTTACATTATAAGAAGTATAGGTTGCAAAATATCGACAAATTTGAGATCCGTTTTAAGTGCAAGACTTGCTAAGCGCGATGACCGACTGCAGGTGTAGCCTCGGCAAACAGTTAACTGGCACGGGGACTTTTTGGCTAGCGATTTCGCAGAAAGAACCGAAAAAATCTGGATCTTGTACCAATTGTTCTTGCGTTAAATGACCACTGTTTTGACTGGCTTTGATTAGAGCTGCTAGAGGACCTGAGTCAGGACAGTTACTAGGCATAGCAAAATCAGGTATAACTGATTCCAATACAGGTAATGATAACGGCGTGGTGTCAAAGAGTGAAACATCTTGAATTGGTGTACTATCAAAAGTAGTGTATGGTCCAATTAAGGAGGTTTCACCTACCCCCGAGGACGTGTCTGTCGTACAAGATCTAACTTCAGTTAATTCTCCCTCGTAATACGAGAACTCTTTGCAAAACAGCGCGTTTTGTAAATTAGCGCTTCCGATTTCCCCATTTCCAACTATAAGCTTCCCATTATAAGGCCCGTTAGGGTCTTGTTCGCCACCAGTAACCACATTAGAAATTGATTCTGAAACTTCACCCATTTCTCTTTTTTCAGGGCAAGGAGGACATTTTTTGGCTTGCATGGGATCGACCCCGATACTTGGATGCCTTACTTTTTCAATATCGAGTCTTCGTTTAGGACATACTAACTCATTGAATTCATAACACATCTTGGCTCTAACTGCTCTATCTTCTATCGCGTCGCACGAGAGCTTGCCGACGAAGAATCCGGTGAGCCCACCACCAGCAGGTCCTGCAAACCCTGCACCGACTAGCCCCATAACCGATCCGAGACCTATAGTAGCTGCTCGACAATAGAGGTTTAATCCATAGAGTCCTGGTAAATCAACTAAACTTACTAATTCTTCTGGTATAGCCTTTAGCCAAGCTGGTATGTTTTCTGAAAATGCCATAAGCTGTGTCAGTTTATATATTTATGTTTTTATACTGCAACAACAATTTCTTACAATGTAAGAAGATTCTGCTGCAGTGTATTTTATGAAGCTAGGTTCTCGTATATCTCTAAACCTCTTAAAGTCTTGTCGAAGATGAAAATTTGGTTTTCTGATGAGTTCCCTTCTTCTAGAGTTATTTGCCCTTCATTTGCTCGTCTTTTTAGTTTTTTGGCCGTGTACTCAACGACCTTAATGAAAACTATTCGTAAGACATTAGATATAACCGTAACGACTAATATTCTAGAGGCAGTATTGACGAGGGGATGATCTCTGAAAGGGAAAGAAGATATGAAAGCCAGTCCTTCGGGTGGACTTTGCGAGTCTAGATTCTCGAAAAGAGGAATTTTCCTTAAAACCCCATGTTCCACGTAGACTCTTCCTTGATTTTTCAAGAGCCAATCCTTCTTATATTTATTCTCGAAATATGAGCGCATAGTTGCATTCACCTTTGTAGTTGTAAAAGAACCAACCCCAACTGAAATAACATAACTGAAAGCTAGACAATAAGGCCCGCAGTAAGGTAAACCTGAAAGGTACATAAAACCTTGTGAAGCAAGGGAATTACTTAGACCCATCGATGCGGCGAAAGAAGAACCTCCGCTGAAAGCCATAAGGCCCGTTTCAAAGCTAGTAAAAGGTTTGTATTCACTAGCCATGGGTAGAGTACCTAGGAAATCATTGAACGCCTGGTTACAGGACACATTTACACGTCGACTAATGTCAAGGTGATCAGGCCAGTTGTAGAGTACAGTTGAGTTGCCAATAATAGTTGCCATTTTTAGGTGATCTTTAATATTTAGTATTCGGTAAGACCCAATTTTAGAATTGTGTAGGTTGAATTGTGTAAGTTATTTTTAACTAACTATACCATAAGTATACCATAAGAATGTAATTTATTAGCGGACTTAGTACGAGGTTGCCTTGCCAAAATGCAGAATAAGTAACACTTTGCTATAGTCGATAACCCAGATTCAACAATTTTTTCTTTAGCATACGGAACAAGTGCTCTTTCAGTCACTTCTTCTGCAGCTTTTCGTAAGACAAAAGCCATGTTATTAACCTCCAGTAAAAGCTGAAATTATAAGTGAGAGTACCTTAGAATACTTATAGTACCATCCAACTATTAACCCAACAATCACAGATGAACAGGCAGCTGTTGAAGACATTTTTGTATTTGTCCGCCGATTATTCTTAAAGCCCAGAGTTATGCTACCAGACAATTTGGACATAACAAAATCTTATCTATAATGGTTATTAAGTTATGTATCAATCAAGGTCAGGTATTTTTGGAAAACTATCTTTTAAACCTATAACCGTTTTATCTAAACTATATCTCATACAAATTCTTTGTTACCCTTAAAGTTTCAGCAGTACTAAATTATAGTGTAACAATGGTTAATAGTGCCCTTTCACACAGGTTTTAAAAATTTAATTGTTTATAACTATTGACATACGCGTAAATACTTTAGTATTATTTTTTTTAGATTAAAAGTTTACTTCAAAAAGAAAACGAAAAAGAAATACCATGGAGAGTTTGATCCTGGCTCAGGATGAACGCTGGCGGTATGCTTAACACATGCAAGTCGAACGAAAGTTTTTAACTT
>Ga0206126_10000329_pt1 | contig 65197 bp, 50 predicted proteins | sample Helgoland_Spring_5_FD_148621 | JGI IMG/M metagenome (GOLD analysis project Ga0206126, IMG submission 148621) | Pelagic subsurface seawater microbial communities from Kabeltonne, Helgoland, North Sea - Helgoland_Spring_Bloom_20160412_1 | ecosystem: Environmental > Aquatic > Marine > Epipelagic ...
AACGCCTCTGCATCATCGAGAAAATCAATGCCGATTTCTTCTAGTATGGTATCGGCATTATCTTCTATGATTTGCAGGCTCTCTTCACTGAGATACTCAACGTAAGGGATTTTTCTCTCAATAAATGGACTTATTTCGGCCACAGCATTGGCCCGGGCCTCACGACGCCCCTCACGACCTCCGCCATCTCTGCCTGCTCTTCGTCTGCCACTTCGCTCAGCCATTGTCACTCATCCCAAAAGTAGTTTTATAGTCCTATCAGACGCCTTCTATCCTGCGCAGTCTGTTACTGTTTTACTGCAACCGCATACAGTTCCGCGACCTGAACATATACGGTCGCGACAGCCACTGATGCCTCAGAAGCTAGCTAGTTAGTGCCTTGTTATCTGGGTCAAATGCAGACTCTGGTATTACCGTCGCTGCATATCTCTGGCCGAGAATCTCAATTTCTAATGCTGTACCCACGCCGGCCCAGTCCATTTGAACCATTGCTAAAGCCAGGGACTTGTTCACCCTAAACCCATAACCACCAGAGGTGGCTCTGCCCACCAACTCGCCATCGCGATATATACCTTCAGATCCACGGGCATCAGCATCTTCAACATCGTGCACTTCCAGGGTCACAAATTGATTTTTGAATCCCTTTTTCTGCCAAGCTTGCAGAGCCGACTTGCCAACAAAATCACAGTCTTTGTCCAGTTTGACAAATCGATCCAGCCCCGACTCTAATGCAGCATATTCGATGGACATTTCACGGGGGATCAACCGATAAGATTTCTCCAAACGCATACTGTCCATGGCGCGAATGCCAAAAGGTTTGATATCAAATTCCGCACCTGCTTTGAGCAATTCATCGAAAATATAGTTTTGCATCTCGATTGGATGGTGAAGCTCCCACCCCAACTCACCCACGAAGTTCACTCTGAGGGCCTCGGCCTGAGCATATCCGACATTGATTGACTTGCCCGTCAACCACTTGAAACTGTCATTGGACAAGTCTGTGTCAGTGAGCTTCTGCAGGACAGCACGAGATTTTGGCCCAGCCAATACCAACACGCCCATCTGGGTGGTAATCTTTTGTAACTGCACGGAGCCGTCATTTGGTGCAAGCTTGGTGAGGTAATCCCAATCATGACGCTCGCTGGCACCGGCAAAAACTAAGTAATAACTGTTGTTACCTCGCTTGTAGATGGTAAATTCAGCGCGCACACCACCATTCAGCGAGAGCATATGGCAGAGCCCAATTCGACCAATAGTTTTCGGTACTCTATTGGCCACGATACTATTCAACCAAGCCTCAGCACCTGGCCCAGTGACAGTGGCTTTGGAGAATGCCGACATATCCAACAGGCCAACATTTTCGTGCACATGACGGCTCTCGGCGCCAACAAAATCAAAGTAATTGGAGCGCCGAAAAGAGTTCTTCTCAACAATACGGCCATCATCCAGTGCCGTTGAGTGATTTTTATTCCACAGTGTGTCATCTTTGCTTAAATCTTTCTCTGACAAAACATAATCCAGTGGCGCGAACCAATTGGGCCGCTCCCAGCCATAGACAGACCCAAATACTGCACCGAGTTTTTTCATTCGATCGTAGCAGGGAGAGGTTTTTAATGGTCGAGCCGCACCGCGCTCCTCGTCTGGATAATGGTTTTTAAAGACATGATCGTAGGCCTCTTCGTTTTTAGTGCGAAGGTAACCGCGAGACGCATAGGGACCAAACCGTCGTGGATCTACACCCATCATATCCACCGTGGGTTCACCATCGACAATCCACTCCGCCAACTGCCATCCAGCACCACCCGCCGCTGTGATACCAAAACTGTGTCCTTCGTTAAGCCAAAAGTTTTTTAATCCCCAAGCGGGCCCAACAATGGGATTACCATCGGGTGTATAGGCAATAGCGCCGTTGTAGATGGTCTTTACTCCCACTTCGGCAAAGGCAGGCACTCGACTCATACAGGCTTCAACATGGGGCATTAGGCGATCCAGATCACCATTGAAAAGTTCATACTCGGACTCTGCGCTAGGTCCGTCGACATAACAGCAGGGCGCGCCCTCTTCGTAAGGGCCCAAAATCATACCTCCCGCCTCTTCACGCAAATAGTAGCCCGCGTCGGACTCTCGGAGCACGGCCTGCTCGGGCAAGCCTGCGGCCTTGCGGGCAAGGATTTCAGGATGGGGATCGGTAACAATATACTGATGCTCCACTGGAATCACAGGAATATCTAAACCCACCATCTCTCCGGTCTTTCGAGCAAAATTACCCGTGCACGAAACCACATGTTGACAGTGAATATCGCCTTTGTCCGTCTTAACAATCCAGCTGTCGTCTTTCTGTTGATCAAGCTCAAGCACCGCTGTGTTGCGATAGATCTCAGCACCGCGAGCGCGCGCGCCTTTAGCGAGAGCCTGAGTCAAATCCGCGGGCTGAATGTAACCGTCTTCAGGATGCTGAATAGCACCAATGAGTCCGTCAGTGTTGCACATAGGCCAGGCTTCTTTCACCTGTTCAGGGGTCAAAAAATTAACCTCGACACCTACGGTTTGAGCGACGCTAGCATAGTATCTGTATTCGTCCATTCGATCCTCTGTGGAAGCTAAACGGATATTTGAAACCACACTGAATCCTACGGTCTGTTCTGTCTCTCTCTCCAATTCATGGTAAAAATTTACTGAATACTGATGCAACTTGCCCACCGAATAACTCATGTTGAACAGTGGCAGTAATCCCGCGGCATGCCAGGTTGAACCCGAGGTCAACTCTTTCCGCTCAACCAATACCACATCAGTCCAACCTTTCTTAGCCAAGTGGTATAGAGTGCTAACACCAACAACACCGCCACCGACAACTACAACGCGCGCACTTTTTTTCATATTGACGTCTCAACATACTAATTCGATGTACCCTCATAACCCCAAAGTGTAACTGGCAAATCACGGAAACTAGCGTACAGTTACGACTGGTCCATATCTGAATGCGCCACGGGTGGCGATGATTCCCCAGAGGGGTAGCCTAAGTCGTTTTTGGGACAGCGATTGCCGGTCTTGGAAATTCGTTTCAATGACGCTTTGCCGAAGATGTCGATCACTTAAATAAGTCGCACACTAGAAGGAATTATCGTCATGAGTGATATTGAAATTGCCCGCAGTGCAACCATGGAACCCATCAATGACATTGCCGCAAAACTGGATATCCCAGAGTCTGCAGTAATTGCCTATGGCAAGACCAAAGCAAAAATTGACCCCGATTATCTGTCCACGTTGAAAGATCGACCGGACGGTAAGTTAATACTGGTGACCGCCATTACTCCAACACCCGCCGGAGAGGGCAAGACGACAACATCGGTAGGGTTAACTGACGGCTTACGACGCATTGGTAAAAAATCCATCGTCTGTCTACGAGAGCCAAGCCTCGGACCCTGCTTTGGTATGAAAGGTGGAGCTGCCGGTGGCGGTTATGCTCAAGTTGTACCCATGGAAGACATTAATCTGCACTTTACTGGCGACTTCCATGCTATTGGAGCTGCGCACAACCTGCTGTCTGCCTTAATAGATAACCATATTCATTGGGGTAACGCTCTTGAAATAGATGTGCGACGAATGCAATGGAAGCGGGTTATCGATATGAATGACCGAGCTCTACGCAATATCACCTGTGCTCTCGGCGGACCCGGAAACGGCTTTCCTCGACAGGACGGTTACGATATCACTGTGGCCTCGGAAATTATGGCAATCTTTTGTCTTGCTACCGACCTCGATGATCTGAAAGAACGTTTGGAAAAAATTGTGGTGGCATACACCCGAGACCAAAAGCCTATTCTGGCCAGTCAAATCGAAGGTATCGGGGCGATGGCTGTACTTCTCAAGGATGCGGTGGCTCCCAATCTTGTACAAACACTGGAAAACAATCCTGCCATTATTCACGGTGGTCCATTTGCTAATATTGCCCATGGATGCAATTCAGTCATAGCAACCAAAGCAGGCCTGAAGATGGCTGATTATGTCGTCACCGAAGCCGGCTTTGGCGCAGATTTAGGCGCAGAGAAATTTTTTGATATCAAATGTCGCAGTGCCGGACTAAATCCGTCGGCAGCGGTGATCGTAGCCACTGTCAGGGCGCTTAAAATGCACGGTGGTGTCGCTAAAGATGATCTGGGTAGCGAGAATGTGGCAGCACTGGAGGCCGGTTGTAGCAATCTTATTCGCCACATTGAAAATGTGAAGTCGTTTGGTGTGCCGGTGGTGGTGGCGGTGAATCGGTTTGTCACAGACACTGATGCAGAGGTCGCGATGATTCAGCAGGTAACAGAGTCCATCGGCGTAAAAGCTGTCTCTTGCACCCACTGGTCAGACGGTGGTGCCGGCACCGAGGAGTTAGCTCAGCAGGTTGTCTCACTGGTAGAGGCAGATACAGCCAACTTTTCACCCTTGTATGCTGACGAATTGCCGATTTGGGATAAGATCAAAACCATCGCCACTGAGTTGTACCGAGCCGATGATATTATTGCTGACCAAAAGATAAGGGATCAAATAAAGCAGCTGCAAGACAATGGCTACGGACACTTTCCAGTGTGTATTGCTAAAAGCCAATACAGTTTCTCTACCGACCCCAATCTCAAGGGTGCACCCACAGGTCACGTAATGGCCATTCGTGAGGTGCGCCTGTCTGCCGGTGCCGGATTTATTGTGGTCGTCTGTGGCGACATCATGACCATGCCGGGACTGCCACGTGTACCGGCGGCGAACCATATCGATATTGATGACAGCGGTGAGGTGGTTGGTCTATTCTAAAGCCTGCCCACGGAGCGGTCTCTGAATTCAGATGCCCAAATTGTCGCTATCCGCTAAACCTTAGCGACTCTTCAGAGACCTATCGTTGTGATAATAACCACACCTTTGACATAGCTCGGGAGGGCTATGTCAACTTGCTCTTGGCTCAAAACAAGCGCAGTAAAAATCCTGGCGACAGCGATTTAATGATGAAAAGTCGGCAGCGATTTCTGCGTGCTGGCTACTATGAAAGCCTCAGCCAAGCACTGGCAAAAATTATCCTTGAGCACAGTGAAAACACCCTGTTAAATTTACTCGATATCGGTTGTGGCGAGGGCTACTATCTGCAACAGCTGAGTGATCTGCAAAGGCAGAGTAATTTACAGCTTGCTGGGGTGGATATCGCTAAAACCGCAGTAAGGCTCGCCGCCAAGCGTAATTTGGCAGCCCAGTTGGCCGTCGCCAGCGCCTATGACATCCCGTTTTTTGCCAATTCCTTTGACGCGGCACTGTCAGTATTTTCTCCATTGTGTCCGATGGAGACAGCCAGAGTACTGAAACCCAAGGGCACACTGATTATGGTTGGCCCCGGCGCCAATCATCTCAACGGGCTAACTGATAAAATATACACTGAGCATCAACCGCATAGAGGTAACTTTCGCACCGTTGATGACAACAAAGATTTTACTCTACTGAATTGCCTCAACATCGATGAAGAAATTTGCGTTACCGGTACCCACATCCGAGATCTTCTCGCCATGACGCCCTACTATTGGCACACTCCACCAGAACAACAGACTGCATTGGCAGAATTGGATCAGCTATCAACCACGGTTGATTTTGATATTCGAATTTATCGCGTCCAGTGACAGGCTGACAACCCTATACCTAAGACAGCGAACCTTGTATGGTGGAGGTGTTAATCAAAAGTAACTGATGCCAATGAAATTAATACAGCATTATCACTCGGTTCGCGAGGCAGAGATTGACGGACTGCTGCTCGAGCAAGCGGGTATTCTCACCCATGTTTCATCAAAACACTCTCACTCACTCTCTGGCTTGGTCACCGGCGTATTTAGTGTAGGACTGTGGGTGATATTTGATCACCAAGAACAGGACGCCCGCGCATTCCTAAAGGACAACGACCACCCGGTGACAAGCGGATTTTCAGCGGAGCAAATCGCTGACATTAAAACTACGTCAGATCTGCAATCCCATCATAAACTCAATCAGTTTTTAATCTATGCATTAGTAGCCTTGGCCACGGTTATAGGGGTTTTGGCAACCATTGTTTACCAGAATTGGTAAATCAATTATCGTTTTTCATCGGCAGATCCTGTGCTGTGCGAAACCCAATATGGGATGACGCTAGGGTAACATCCTGCGCCTGCCGTGCGGCGGGCCGAAATCGCTGACAGTAATTGTCAGAGCAAAGGAATGATCCTCCCTTGAGAGTTTTTACCTCTATTCCAGGCTGCTGAGGATCATAGCCCAGCGCACCGTAATCTCGTTTTCTATCGGGACCATAGGGCGTATCAGTCCATTCCCATACATTGCCAGTCATGTCAAAAAGGCCGTAGGCATTGGCTGCATAGCATGCGACCGGGGCGCTACCGACGAAGCCATCCTCCCTCATATTGGTGTAGGGAAAATGACCCTGCCAAGTGTTCGCCTTTGACTTGCCAACGTGTGGCGCCTCCTCGCCCCAAGCATAGGAAGCCCCGTCTAACCCCCCACGAGAGGCATATTCCCACTCTATTTCCGTGGGCAGGCGACGCCCTGCCCAATTCGCATAAGCGAGGGCATCGGCATGAATTACCTGAACCACCGGAAAATCGTCTTTATTGTCAATTGAGCTGCCTGGCCCCAGTGGATGGCGCCAATTTGCGCCCGGCACAAATTGCCACCATGAAGCTACCGAGCTTGGCTGATCGGGATCTGGCGCCACAAACACCATGGATCCAGGTGCACGGAATTCAGCGGGAATCTCTGGGAACTCCTGCGCAGACAATCCTTTTTCCGCCGCAGTGAGATAACCCGTGGCCTCAACAAAACGCCGAAATTGAGCGTTGGTTACCTCAGTGGTATCCAGATTGAAACTCTCAACCTGTATGGTCTTGACAGGCCCCTCGTCGGAATAATAACGATTGTCACCAAATTGGAATGAGCCGCCCGGTACGTTGACGCTGAGTTTCTCACTGGCAATGGTTTGACAAATACTCGGCTCAGGACTCTCACCACATCCAGTAAGACCAATGGCTAACACCAAGAATATAATTTTTACATACAATCTCATTATTTGGGTCCATAGGCATAGGGCTCTGTCTTACTTAAGGCGCGACGATAGGCGGGGCGATCCTGTAATCGCTGACGGAAGGCTGCAAGATTTGGCAGTTGTCGCTGTGGGTCCAAAAGCGGTGCAATTTCAGCAACAAAAGATAATTGAATATCGGCGCCACTAAAGCTATTGCCCACAAACCAATCAACGCCATTGAGCGACTCATTAAGATAACCCAGATGTCTCTGTAATTCGTCGTTAATTCTGGGTTGCAAAGCGGCTCCACCGTCATCTAATCGAGAGGTATAGAGCTTCAACATGAGCGGCAACACTGCACCGCTCTCACCGTAATGCAGCCACTGTAAATACTCTTCGTGTTGCCAAGAATCCGGTTCTGGGCGAAGGCTTCCATCACCGTAGTGACGAATGAGATAATCGATGATAGCACCGGATTCAATAATAGTTTTGTCACCATCAGAGATTACCGGCGATTTACCCAGTGGGTGAATTCGCTCAAGCTCTGGCGGCGCCAAGCTGGTCACTGGATCCCGTTGATAAGTGACGATTTCATAGTCCAGCTCAATTTCTTCGCACAGCCAGATAATTCTCTGAGAGCGAGAATGAACCAAGTGGTGAATTGTAATCATATCGTTTATCTCCCAATCAACGCGCCATTCAGGCAATAGGGTAAAAATCACTTCACAGGCAGACAGCCGGCCTAGTGTAATTGATAACCCACTCGGCAGACCAATAAAACAAAAAATATTTGCTCTGTGGCGGGTTTATGCTAATGTTTGTTGCTCATTGAGTACCCTCTAGCAAGGCTCGTAAAGTCTATTGAACAACTCACTAGCACAGTTTCTTCAGCGGAACAGTTTGGACCCATCGTATCTCGTGTCAGCAGAGAAGAGCTTCGGATCTTTGGTGCAGGAGATTGGGCAATTATCAGAGCGTTCAGGCACGCAAGTGGTTGGTATCAATGGCTGTCAGGGTTCGGGTAAGTCAACGCTTGCTGACTATTTGTGCACAAGGATCTCCTATGAATTCAACGTTATCTCAGTGCCATTATCACTGGATGACTTTTATCTAACGAAAGTGGAGAGGCAGCAACTAGGCCGCGATATTCATCCCCTTTTAGAAACTCGTGGTGTGCCTGGGACTCATGATATTCAGTTAGCTCTAAATACAATTAATGATCTAAAATGCGCAAAAGAAACCCACATCACGCGGTTTGACAAAAGTATAGATGACCGAGCCGATATATCAGATAGTGACTTAGTTCAGGGGCCCGCAGACTTAATAGTCATTGAGGGTTGGTGTTTCGGCGCCACAGCTGTGACTGAAGCCGACTTAAGAGATCCCATAAATTCGTTGGAGAAGGATTGCGATGCCGATGGCAGGTGGCGGCGCTATATTAATCAGTCATTGGCTGGCGATTATCAAACACTGTTCAACTGCGTCGATAGAACAATCATGTTGGCTGCACCCTCCTTTGATCAGGTTCATCACTGGCGTTTAGAGCAAGAGAAAAAGTTGATCAAAAAACTCAAACTCTCTGGTACAGAGCTGTCCTCCTCTGACATTATGAACGAGGAACAAATCACCAAATTTATCGCCTACTTCGAAAGAATTACTCGTCACTGTCTGCAACAACTGCCGACAAAGGTAGACCACCTCTATCGGCTTAATAAAGATCGAAGTATCAACAGTTAGCCCAGCACATGATCAAGAGCAACGCTGATGTTGCACAACGTCGCTCTTGCAACCTCATTGAGTTAAGGGCTAATGGAGTCCAAATGCGCCTCAATCTCAGCTCCTGTGGTTCTGGTAGCCCCACTACCAATAACTCCCTCAACCAGCGCATCACCCCGCAATCCAAACAGATAACGCAGTGTTACCAAACCATCAGTGAGTGCATCAATACTACCATTACCATCAATATCGATGAGATCACCGAGAAGATCGATTTGCGCCAATATATCGTCCGAGGTGGTGTAGATAGCACCACTACCGACAGCGCCACTAATCAATGCCTCATCGGTGAAGCCAAACATGCTTCTAAGCAACAACAGACCGTCTGCCAGTGCATCGTATTCACCGTTACCGTCAACATCAATAGAGCCAAAGGGTGGCGTACCCGCAAGGAATTCCTCTAAATTGCTGACCCCGTCACCATCGGCATCCATGGCGGCATCTGTGGGATCATTCGGATCTAAACCAAACTGAATTTCCCAGGCATCGGGCATGCCATCATCATCACTGTCAGCTGAGTAGCGGTCATCCAGGGGGAACAAATCCTCCTCATCTATAACGCCATCATTGTCATCGTCGTTATCTGCATTGTTACCTATACCATCACCATCGGTATCGACCGTCTCGGTTGAATCATTGGGAAGTTGATCAGCATTATCTCCCACTCCGTCTCCATCTGAATCCGCTGACTCAGATGGGTCATTTGGCGCCCAATCTGAGTTGTCTCCCACTCCGTCTCCATCGGAGTCAGTATCTTCAGAACTATCAAACGGGAAAGCATCGTCTACATCTAGAACGCCATCGTTATCATCATCTGTATCACAGACATCACCCACACCGTCTTGATCAAAGTCACTCTGATCAGAATTTGCCTGCTCAGGGCAATTATCTAGGCTATCTTCGATGCCGTCACCATCAAAATCGTCGATAATGGTGATGGAAACGAGCGCCTCGTTACTCGCATCTCTTCCATCATTGACAGAAAAAGTAAAGGATGCCGAATCTACCGATTCATTCGAGCTGAGGAAACTAACCATTGAATCAATAGGATCACCCACAGCAACCTCCGACAAACCAGTCTTAATCACTTTGAAGCCCGTGTAGCCATCGGCGACATATACACGGTCACCACTATCTGAAGCCACTGCTCGCCAAGAATCTTGGGTGGCGTTTGAGGTCCAGAGAACTTCAGGTGTGTAAGCATCAGAGACATCAACAACCTGGAGATCACCGCCAAAACTAGTCACATAGACTGTCTTTCCATCCTTCGCCATAGCAATCCCGAAGGAGAATTCAGCGGTACTGATATTTCCGCCAAGTTTAGGCTCACTAAGATCAGATAGATCGACTATTTGCATGCCACTGTTACCATTGGCAACAAACAAGGAGTTTTCATCCGGTGATAACCGCAATCCTCGAGCGGTACCGCCAGCAAAAATATCAGCGTCAAAGACTGCATTGTTTGGATCATCAATACTGTAACTTATCACCCTTTCGCCTGCTGCTAGGTATACTCGCTGAGCTTGCTCTGCCAGTGCAATATCCCATGCAAAGGTGTTTATTGAAATCAACTGCTCCTGAGAGCTGACAGCAGGATTTGTGATATCAACAATCATCAAATACTCATAGGCCGCTACGTAAAGCGTGTTGCCATCATTGGAAATCACGCCACTCAGCGGATAGGCTGTTCCTGTGCGGAAAAGCGTTGTTAAGAGTAGAGGTTCCGACGGGATATTGACGTCGTAAACCAATATTCCGTACTCCGCTGAGAACAGATAGACCACAGATCCATCATTTGACAGCGTAAGACCGTAAACAACGCCGTTATCGATAAGTGATTCACCCACCTGAATCGGGTTATCCGGATTACTGATATCGAGAACCTTCAGACCTTCAGTATAATCTGCCACATAGACATGCTGTTGATCGGATGACACGGCAATACCTCTGACACTGTCTTCACTCTCTAAAAAGAGTTCTCCCACTAACCCAGATCCAGAGGGGAAGGAACGCAGCGTGCCACTGTTAGGCGGCGAATTGAGATAAAACGTCAGTTCATCACCATCAGCATCACTGCCCGACAGCTCAATATTGGTGGTTTGCCCTTGGCGATTACTAATATCCGCAACATCATTTGCCACCGGTGCGATATTAGGATAATCGCCCAAGTTGACAGCCACAGTGTCTGACGAAAAAGACAGCAACGAATGTTTGTACAATTTGTCTCCGCCAGCGTTAGAAATCACAAAATCGGCAAAATTCCATCCATTACCGGCGCTATCATTCATCACTAATTCATAACGGGCATCATCCAAACACATAAGCTGGCTACTCGGTGCTCCACCAGTATATTTCGCCTCACCATTTATTGTTTGTAGAGACCAAGAAACCTCGTTGGGGGATAATCCAGACGATACCTTGACAATGTAGACCGAGGCGGCGCACTGAGATAGCTCTGCGTTAGCTTGATCAACCAACGATTGTAAATCAGAGACTCTCAGATCATCACCAACTAGCACCAAAGAGAGCTTGATCATACCCTTGTAAAGTTCGAAATTTTCAGCCTGAATATTTTCCAAACCAATCACCGCTGTCAAATCGTCAATAAGTAAATTAGAGACATTATTTGTCAGTACCGCTTGTTTGACTTTATCCAGCGCCTGATTGCTGATATTCACGGCATCACAGCCTACAGAGGGAGCCACACTATTAGTACCGGTCGATACCGGTGCACCCGGCCATCCCTCTTTATCTGCACAATAACTTATGAAGTCTAATTCTCTATTATTAACAAAGGCTGAATCATCAAAAGCCGGCCGGTCCCCCAGAAAGCTCATCATTGACAACTGGTTATAGGCAAATGCGTTGACACCAATCCGAGTTACAGCTGACCCCATGGTGAGTTCAGTTATTGCATTTCTCACAAAGGCAGAATCCCCAATCTCGGTAACTGAGTCGGGAATAGTCAACGCGACGGCATCACCATCAGCAAAGGCTGCACCACTAATCGCTGACACAGATAAATTACCAATACTCTCAGGAAGGTCTAAATTGGAAGGGCATTGATCGACACAACCGGTAATCACAGCACTACCATTTCCATCGTCAAGATAGGTATAAACACCATTATCTTTCGCCTGACTTGAGAACATCACTTCGACAACAGCGACATTACTATAGAGCTCACCATCAGACGCCCGGAAAGAAAAATCACCTACATAGGCATCAGATGCTGTCGTGTCATCGGGACTTTGAAATATCAGAGTTTCAGGGATTGAGTCACCAGAAATAAGAACCTTTTTCTCAAATGTAACAACATTGATACCTTCATCACCATCCACCAAAAGACTAAATTCACCCGCCGAAGAAGTGGCTGTGGCTACACCAGAGGCGCTTCCAGTGGTATTAATCTGAGATTGATAAACAGGGGTGCTTACATCACCCACGTCATAAAGTACTAACCCTCCACTATCAGCCACCAACGCAACCCCATCATCTGTGGTGGTGGAAACACCTTTAGCGGCACCTTCAGTATCCAATATTGCGACGAGCGACGGCGAGAATTCGTCGCTTAGGCCAACCACAGCAACACCATTTTGTCCACTGGCAACATACAAGGTATCGCCAGAATTGGACAAGTACACGTCTTCGGGTTGCCCGCCAAGACTAACACCTGCTAGATAAACTGGATTTGTGCTGTCGGATATATCAAACACAACTAATCCTGAGATCTGATCAGCTACATAGAGCCTGTCCCCAGCACTAGAAATTGTAACAGCCGATGTAATTGCCAGATTATCAGTCACTGTTGTGATTAAGGTCGGATTGCCGCTGTCAGTTATGTCCACCACCCATAGCTTTCCAGTGGACGCTGCGACATAAGCAACCATACCATCAGCAGACGCTACCACATCCTTGGCTAGACCGCTGCCATCCAAGCTCCCTAGCATGGAAGGCGCAGCTGAATTGCTCACATCCACTAGCTGCAGACCGCCGCTTGAGGTCGCCATAAGCACCTGATTACCAACAGGAGAAATAGCCAGTCCTTCAGCAGAGCCCTGTGACAATGCCAGCGACCCAATCAATACTGGATTACTGCTATCACTGACATCATAAATTGTCAGTCCGGCATCCGAATCGGCAACATAGGCTGTGTTGCCATCAGTTGATATTTTCACATCAATTGCGCTGTCATTACTTTGTGCTGAGCCAGTTATTACGGCTTCCTCATTGCCCAAAAGCTGTCCTTCGGAAGGCGGGTCGACCAATTCAAAGCTGAGTGTTTGCCGCTCAGGATCCAGACCCTCCACCGCTACTTCCAGACTCTGCTCGGAGGTGACCAATGATTGCGAGAACGCTATGGGTGGAGCATTTTCCCACTCGCCATCCGTTTCATAGTCAAATGCAAAATAGTCAATGCTCCCACCGTCTTCTGCGTAATAATCAAATATTTTTAACACCCAATCTCCTTGAGTAGATTGTTCATCAAAAAACGATAATCTGCCACCTTGAGGAATCACGCTACCAGCCACCACGGGAGAAGAAAAACCACACTGCAACGGACTACCCTCATCATCAAACACGGCATCGATATCATCACTGCTGCCACAGCTATTTTGGAACAAATCAATGGAAAGACCGGCGGGTGATGTGAGAGTGATCGTCAAATCACTGACATAGGTGTGAGGTATGTCCAACAAAACATTGAGATCAGTAATTCGAAGATTCTCTTCAATAGTTAAGGTTGAAAACACCTCAACAGCTGAATTGCTATCAATGCTGACGGGGACATCATCTGCTGCTTGTTGATTTGGCGTGGTAAACCGATACGCAGTGCTCGCTGCTCCACTGCCACAGAAGTTAACGGGTGTGACTCGCCAAAAATAATCGCTATTCTTATCAAGGCCACTTACCTCTATTGAAGTCCCCACCACGGTTTCAGTGATTAAAATATCCGTAAAACCGGCATCTGAAGCAATTTCAACAATGTATTCATCTGCATTTTCCTGGGCTTCCCAGGTTAAAGACGCAACTAATCTCTCCAATACTTGTGCATCTTCGGGAAAGGTCAAGCCAACCGGATCGAAATCAGCAGAGTAGATTTTTATCGTGTAGCTCAACTGCTGAGATCTGATGTCCGATTGTGCCAATACCTTAACCGAATAGGTATCTGGCACAACATCAGCTGATGCTGAAAACCTCACATCAACAGTGGTGTCTGTAGCAGTGGCACTGGTAGGATCAAAATCCACCGACATTCCCTCGGGTGCATCCAATGAGGAAAATACAGCAGTATCAGTGAACCTCGTCGCTGTCTCATAAATAAAATTGGTGGACAAGCTATCATTTTGGCAAAGGCTAAAGTCAAGTTGATCAACCGTTAAAACCATATCGTCACGGGTAATGGAAAAATCACGGGTATTGACCGCATAAAAAATATTTCCTACGGGGGAGACGCGAATGCGCGCTGTCGATGTGACTATATCTGGCATAACTACTTCATAGGATCCAGAGTTAGGTGCATTTTGAGCAAGCATGTAATCAAATGTTTGGCCGCCGTTGTCTGACAGCTCAATGTCTACATTGGGTGCGGCAATAGGCGCCTGATTAGTACCAGCAACATTCCAGGTCACCATTCGAGGGGTGTCAGCAATATATATGTTATCTAAATTCTGCGAGGTGACCTCAAAAGCGCCACCGTTATCGATCACGGTAATTTTGGTATCAGCTGAGGCGACTCCGCCCCCTCCCAAGGCGTTATCCCTTACCGTAAAACTGAAGTTGTACTCTCTGGGCACCGTCGATAGGGTCTCCCAGGTCGAATTAGTGTCTGGATTTGTCTGAGTAAGTTCACCTGCAAGTACAGAGTCCAGAGTAGGGAAGTAGCGGACAGGACTTGTCGATGGCGGCAGGGATCTGAAATTTGCGCCTTGAGTATTTTCAGGGCCAAATATATCAGCGGTAACGACGCCGTCGTCTTTCTGCTCCCAGGTATATGTCAATACATCTTCAGAATCTTCATCGGTGGCAGCACCCTCAAGTATAAAGGGCGTGCCCACGGGAATGGTGTATTCACCCAGTGATGTGGTGGATGGTATTTTGTTATCAATTTCTGTGGTCACCTGACAAGACTGTGACTTAAGATAAGCCAAGCCCTGAAGAATACTGGCATTGTGATAGTAGTTGTCCCCAAGGAAAGCAACATTATCAACACCCGCCACCCCAGCGTAACTCATAATAGTGGTTCCACTACCTGGCTCCATATTTACGCCAGTGCCCTCTGAGCGCATGGAAAAGGTATGATTAGCACCGAGTTGATGTCCCATTTCATGGGCTATTAAATTTATAAAATAATAGCCTTCAGGTTCACCTGCCGCCGACCATGCACTACCTTTAACACCATCATTACAGAAAGCACCGATAGCACCTGCGTTTCCTCCACCGCCGATGCCACTGTAAACATGCCCAACATCGTAATTCTCAGTGCCAATGACAGAATCCAAAGTCTGCTGCAACTCAGCATTCATTGTGCCATTAAGATTGCTTGGGTCATCTTGAAAGGGATCCGTTGCGGCGTCGGTATAAATGACAAGATCATTGTTTTCAATTAACTCAAGTCTGATTCCAATATCTGTTTCAAAAATCACATTTAAGACCGTCAATGTCTCATTGATCGCGCTGAGAGCTCCCTCTACCGTGCCCCCATGATAGTCGGTATACTGACCATTGGTCGCGACCGCCAGCCTATAGGTTGTCAAGGTACTTTCATCAGAAAACTTAACTAGCGGCGACATTGCCCCGGAGAGACTGATAATCGATTCAAGGCTGTTGACAGATTGAGAGCGCTCCACTGCAGGCTCTGGCGTAGAACATGAAAACCCCGGGTTCTCCGCTACAGCATCCAAATTAGTATAAGCCAGATACTGGTTGCTGTTTTTTGAGACTCTTTCTATAGTCGTTGTTACTTTTGATCGAGCATCGGTGAAAGCAGCTGCAATCCCAGAGGTCGATGTGCTCATGTGCAGCTTAACCCACGGCTGATCAACGGAGTAACCGCGATATGATTTAATGTTAGGGTATTTTTTCGCTAGCCCAGGTGCAAAATTTGATCTCTCCTGCACTTCAAATTGAATCAGCTTGCCATCGGCATTGGGAAGTTCAATGGTGCCACCTGACAGACCTCTAGCATCAGTGTGATTGACATGCTCGAGTAACAATTTTTGATCAAGACTAAATTTCCTCGAGGCTGAGGCTTCATGAGAAGAGGCCTTGATAAAAGTCTGTTTAGGATTCAGAGCATGATCATGCCCTTTATGGGAGATATCATCAGCATGATCCTCATGATCATGGCCTTTGTGTGAGCTATTGTGCGCGTGCTCAAAGTGAGTATGATCAGAAGCAAAAGCAGTCTGCGTAAAAAAAAGCATGGTCAAGCAACAGATCACTGCAGAAAAATTCTTCTCCATCTTCCCATTTCCCCTTCTTATTCATTTATTCATTTATTTATTCATTTATTCATTTATTCATTTATTCATTTATTCATTTATTTATTTATTTATTTATTTATTTATTTATTCATTTGTTTATTTGTTTATTTAACCAAATTATTGGAGCCACTAATAGCAAAACATTGTAGCTGCCAACTGTCTGGAGGAATTCACCAGAAGTTAAATCTGCGACGTGAATCAACGTGTTACAACGCTGCTTCTCGACTAAGAGCGGAAAGATAAATACTCTAGGTCACCCAAAAGGATGCCTGAGTACAATGGTTTCAACACGATCTGGGCCGGTCGAGACAATATCAACTGGCGCGCCTACAAGGGACTCAATTCGACCAATATATTTTCTAGCCGCCTCAGGCAACGAATCTAGAGTTTGTGCACCGGCCGTCACATCCGCCCAGCCAGGCAGTGTTTCATACACTGGTGTGACATTCTCAAAATCATCCGCATGCATTGGCATACCAGCATCATTTCCCTCTGCATCACGGTAGCCTACACAAATATTGATTTCATCAAGGCCGTCGAGAACGTCAAGTTTGGTCAAGCAGATACCCGAAATACTGTTGACTCTTACTGCTTGCCGAAGTGCCACGGCATCAAACCAACCACAACGTCTCTCTCGCCCGGTAGTCGTGCCAAATTCATGACCTTTCTCACCCAAATAACGACCTATGTCACAATGCAATTCGGTGGGAAAGGGGCCAGCGCCCACGCGAGTGGTGTAGGCTTTGGTAATACCGAGAACATAATCGAGGTAAAGTGGTCCAAATCCTGACCCTGTGGCTGTGCTTCCAGCCGTCGTGTTTGACGATGTGACATAGGGATACGTGCCGTGATCGATGTCCAGCAAAGAACCCTGAGCTCCTTCGAACAATATGTGCTCTCCGGCCTCTCGAGCCTCGTGCAGCAAGCCTGTCACGTCGGCCATCATTGGTAGCAAAACTTCAGCCCACTGAATCGCATGAGCCAAGGTTTGATCAAAATCAATTGGACTCGCCCCGTAATATTGGGTCAAAGCAAAGTTATGGTACTCCAAAACATCTTTTAACTTAGCTGCAAAACGCTCCATGCAGGCGAGATCACTCAAACGCAAACCTCTTCGAGCCACTTTATCTTCATAAGCAGGGCCGATACCTCGCCCCGTGGTACCAATTTTAGCCTCTCCTCGCGCTGCCTCTCGAGCCTGATCTAGAGCCACATGATACGGCAAAATCAATGGACAGGAACCTGAGATTTTTAGTCTGCCTCGGACCTCCACATCGCGATCTTCAAGCATAATAATTTCTTTAATCAGAGCGTCGGGCGCTAGTACCACTCCATTGCCAATAACACATTGAACATTTGACCTAAGAATACCCGACGGAATGAGGTGCAATGCCGTTTTCTTGCCGTCGATCACCAACGTGTGACCAGCGTTATGACCACCCTGAAAGCGAGCCACCAAAGCAGATTTGTCAGTCAATAAATCAACGATTTTTCCCTTACCTTCATCTCCCCACTGAGAGCCAAGGATGACAACATTTTTACCCATAAATTTACACTCAACCAAATGATATTTTTCGTTATTGAGGAAGATCCCGCACTACATATTGACCATCAACCTCAACCAACTGACGATCACATTTCATTTCTTGAAAGTCGATATACTGACCCTCAAAACCAAACACTACACGCTCACCTTGACTGCGCAGTAAATCCACCTGCGCAGATAACTCTGTATTATTCGAAAATGGAACAAAAATTCCCTGAGATCTCTCGTAACGAGCATGACTCTGTGACACAAGCGATTTCAAATCGAAGGCGAAGCCGGTGGCAGGCCTCGCGCGGCCAAACTCTTGGCCGACATGATCATAGCGTCCGCCGTTACCCAAAGCTCTCCCATAACCCTGCACATAGGCGGCAAAAACGATCCCCGTGTGGTAGTGATATCCTGGCATTTCTCCCAAATCAATATGCACATGGGCATCCATTTCTTGTACCAATGCCACCACGGCATCAAGTTGGTTCAATGCTCTTTGAACCAAATCTGAAGCCCCTTTGAGCAACGCTTTCGCTTCGTTGATCACCTCAACGCCGCCAGCAAGGTTTGGAAGAGCTCTCAAATAGCTACCAAGGTCTTCTCGTTGCACATGATCAGTGATCCAATCAGTGAGTTCCGCTTTTGCCTTGCGCTGCAGCAAAGCGAACAGTTCCCCCTCTTGATCAACCGACAAATTGGCCTCAACAACGATTCCGCGCAAAATATCGACGTGACCTAAATCAATGGTAACTTGCTCCACTCCAGATAGCTTTAATGTTTCCAAGAAAAGAGCTATAACTTCCATATCGGCCGCCAGAGACTGCTCTCCAAATAATTCAACGCCGACCGAAATGGGCGCTCTCGATTGCAACGGTCCGCGAGCGCGAGTATGCAAGACAGTCCCAGCATAACACAGCCGACTGGGACCTTCTCTATGAAGACTATGGGCATCCATTCTGGCGGTTTGCGGTGTTATATCCGCTCGAACACCCATCATGCGACCACTTATCTGATCAGTCAGCCTAAAAGTCATGAGATCTAAATCTTTGCCAGATCCACTAAGTAGTGATTCGGTAAATTCTAACATTGGAGGAATCACCAGGTCATAACCCCAACGATAATACAGATCGAGTAGTTTACGGCGGTAGGACTCCACCACCTCGGCTTGCTCAGGCAAAACCTCGTCAACACCATCGGGTAATAACCAACGATCTACATTTGTCACAACAGTCCCTTCAAGTCATCTTTTTGACAGTATTAACGCCATAAAAACAAAATCACTAAACCACCAAACATACTTGCAAGACCCGCTAAGCGCATATGTTTTTCGCTCAATTGCGCCAAAATCAGCGCCATATTGCGCCAACGATGGGGCGCCACGAATGGCATAATACCCTCAAAAACGAGCATTAGTGCTATAGCGCGAGCAATATCATCGAGCATGGAGTCAGCCTTTTCTATGGCATAAAAAAACCGGGTTGCCCCGGTTTTCAGATTCTAGCAAACTCTTACCCAATGTGGCAGAGATTTTTCAGATAAATGAGGTTGCGCAGTCTATCCACAAACTTATTTATCTTTGGACTGGTTGAGATACTTGAAGAACTCACTGCCGGGCTCCACGAGCATAATATCACCCTTATTGGAGAACGCCGATTTGTAGGCATTGAGACTCCGCACGAAGGCATAAAACTCTGGATCCTGCTGATATGCCTCGGCGTAAATCCGAGCGGCCTCCGCATCGCCTTGTCCGCGCAGCTGTTCTGCATCACGGTAGGCGTTTGCTAACTCAATGGTACGTTCTCGATCAGCAGATGCTCGGATTCTTTCGGCTTTCTCCTTGCCGGTTGAGCGCAATTCCTGAGCCTCTTTATTACGCTCCGCAGTCATACGTCGGAATACTGGATCACTTACCTCTGAGGGTAAATCGATGCGCTTCACTCGCACATCTACCACTTCTATGCCCAGAGAGTTCAAGACACTACTGTTGAGCTCATCGGTGATATTTTTCATCAACATATCACGCTCTCCAGAGACCACCTCATAGAGCGTTCGGGTACCAAATTGATTACGAAGCCCATCATTGACACGCTTGGCGAGTCGGTTGGCAGCGACACGCTGATTACCGCCGGTAGACTTGTAATAGGTCTCAACATCTGCAATGCGCCATTTAGCATAGGAGTCTACAATCAAGCGCTTTTGCTCTACAGTGAAAAAACTCTCAGGCTGTGCATCAACGGTCAAAATACGCGCCTCAAAGCGCTTCAAATCATCTACCAATGGAATCTTGTAATGCAAACCGGGCTTGATGTCGGCCTCAGCAATTTCACCGAAACGCAAAGTAACACCACGCTCCACTTCACTGATGACAAACAGTGTATTACTGACGAGAACCACCACCAGCAGAAAAAAGATTCCAACTTTCAATAAATTGCTCATCGTCCTCTACCTCCTTGCAACTGGTTAGTATTACGTTGCAATTTTTCTATCACTTCATTAGCTACACGATCAATAAGCTGATTGTTGGTTTCGTTAGACCGCCCGGGCCCGCTGACACCTTGTTGAACCAATTTATCCAAGGGTAGATACAGCATGTTATTACCGCCTTCAGTGTCAATCAGAACTTTGGTACTGTCAGACATCACCTGTTCAATAGCATCAATGTATAATCGCTCTCGCGTCACTTCGGGCGCCTTCTCGTACTCAGTCAAAAGAGCGGTAAAACGGCTGGCCTCACCCTCGGACTTTGAGATCACTTGTGATCGATAACCCTGGGCCTCTTCTCTCAAGCGCTGCGCTTCACCGCGCGCTTCAGGAATTATTCCATTGGAGTAAGCCTGCGCTTCGTTGACTAACCGCTCCAAGTCTTCACGCGCCTTAATAACATCGTCGTAGGCTGCTTTTACATCATTCGGTGGTTTAGCATCAGCGATGTTGATGGTTACCACGTTGATACCACTCGTGTACAAATCTAACAACTGCTGGAGCTTATCCGCAATTGAGATCGCAACTTGCTCTCGCTCGGTTGCGATTACGCCGTCCAATCCAGTGCTGCCAACGACGTGTCGGAGCGCACTGTCAGTAGCCTGTTTAAGGCTAGTTTCAGGCGCGAGGATGCTCAACTCAAAATCTTTGGCACTGGCAATGTTATATTGAACTGACAGCGCGACCTCGACAATATTCTCGTCTTCGGTCAGCATCAATCCGCGAGTAGAATACTGCCGCTCCTCAGTCACATTGACTATCTTCTTAGACTCCAAAAATGGTGGATACCAATGAAGCCCAGCGCCCAGAGTCTCGTGGTATTTGCCTAACCGGAGCATAACCGCCTGCTCCTTTTCATCAACCTGAAAAACACCCAAGAGTCCCCATACGATCACTAGGACTAACCCAGCGATGGGCAGTATGCTTTTGATATTGCCTGCAGAAGGGCCTTTGGAGCCATTACCAGCGCCGCCACCGCCAAAAACACTGAGTTTTTCCTTTAGTTTTTTAAGCGCTTCATCTATATCTGGTGGCCCCTGATCATTTCTGTTACCACCCCATGGGTCTTTACCGCCACCCGGCTCATTCCAAGCCATAACTATCTCCACTCTTTAAATAAGTTAAACATCGTTTTTTTCTACATTACTGTAGTTTACCAATAGTTTGTTACAATGTGGTCAAATCATCTACTTTCAAGTTCGCATTTTTTAAAATTCTAAAAAAATCTCTCTCCGGAAGACGAATTTCCATATTGATCACACCATCGTCCTCGACTGTCTCGGCAACCACCGCCTTGCTGCTATATAGGGCCGCTCTCACAGATCCCTGATGAGGATGCAATTGTAAATGTCGATGTATGATTTTAGCCGGCAACCGCTCGCTTATGGTTTCTAGCAGCAACTCGAGCCCCTCACCGGAAAGCGCTGAAACCCATACCGCAATCGCTTCACCATTAGAGTTACGTTCAACTCTCCCGTGCGGGTCAGCCAATAGGTCAACTTTGTTGTAAACCATTAGGGTCGGTAACTGATGGGCATCTATCTCTTCGAGCACTTCTTCGACTCGAAGAATATTCGTCGCTCTATCTTCAGCACTAACATCAACCACATGAAGTAACAAATCTGCTGACGACGCTTCCTCAAGAGTCGCTCTGAAGGCATTCACCAAACGATGAGGAAGGTGACTAATAAAACCCACAGTGTCAGCAAAAATAACGGACCCAACATCCTTCAGTTCTACCCTGCGCATGGTTGGGTCCAACGTGGCAAACAATTGATTGGCAACGAACACATCAGCTTGGGTAATGGTGTTAAATAAAGTCGACTTACCTGCGTTGGTATAACCGACCAAGGAAACAGTGGAAATGTCTGATCGCTTTCTTCCGCGTCGGCCTTGATCGCGCTGTTTACGAACTTTTTCCAACCTCCCTTCGATGGACTTGATACGATCTCGCACCATGCGGCGATCGGATTCCAATTGTGTTTCTCCTGGCCCCCTCATGCCGATGCCGCCTTTTTGACGCTCAAGATGAGTCCACCCACGAACCAGCCTGGAGGATAAATGCTGCAATTGAGCTAGCTCCACCTGGAGTTTACCTTCATGAGTGCGAGCACGCTGTGCGAATATATCCAGAATCAGACCCGTTCTGTCCAGCACCCTACAACAGAGTTCCGCCTCAAGATTCCTCTCTTGGCTGGGACTTAAGTTATGATTAAATATCACCAATTCAGCCGCTGAGGCTCTGACACCGGCTTTTATTTCATCGAGCTTTCCCGAGCCAACAAAGTACTTTGCACTGGGTGAGGCCCGCGAGCCCGTGATGAAATCTACAGGATCACCGCCTGCGGCTATCACCAGCTCCTCAAACTCTCTAGGATCTTCCGGCTCAGATTCACTATTGAGCTTAATATGCACCAAAATCGCCGTTTCACCTGATTCTGGTCGCTCAAAAAAAAGTGCCACTGACTAGTATTTTTGTCCGATGAAGTCGCCTTGATCGTCACCCTTCGGCTCTTGTGGATCGTTACCGCTAGTGGGTAATCGAACAACCCGAGATGGAACGATAGTAGAAATTGCGTGCTTATATACCATCTGGCTGACAGTATTTTTCAGCAACACCACGAATTGATCAAAGGATTCTACTTGCCCTTGCAATTTAATCCCATTGACCAAAAAAATTGATACGGGAACGCGCTCCTTTCGAAGGACATTTAAGAAAGGATCCTGCAGATTATTCCCTTTTGACATTTATCTTTCTCCTTAATAATAATGAATAAGCCACGACGATTGCAGCATCGTGAAGGTTGTGACATTAAACCGTCACCAACTCTACCAACGTCCATGAATGGTAGAGGTTATAATATGGAGTGATTGGAGAGGATTTTCAAGGTTTGCTTGCAGATTTTTTCGCAACTGAGAAATTGTTCACCATCATCAATAATAATTCGCTCCGCATCTGACCACTTTCTCAACCAAGTAAACTGCCTTTTCGCCAACTGGCGACTGGCTACAACTGCCCGATTAATCGCTTCATCGATATCAAAATGGCCGTCCAAATGCTGCCACAATTGCTGATATCCTGCAGCTCGCATGGCAGGTAAATCAGGCGATAGATCATCGCGTTGGTGAAGCGCTCTGACCTCATCAAGCAGACCAAGTTTCATCATCTGAAGAAACCTTTGTTCGATACGCTCGTGCAAAAGTTGTCGATTATCCGAAATCAGTGCGATTGGTACAACGCCGTAATCATGTTCCAAACCTTTATCGACAACCTTTACTTGCAATGCCGATAAGGGTTTACCGGTTATTTTAATGACCTCTAGCGCACGTTGAATACGCTGTGAATGGTTTGGGTGCAATTTACGGGCAGTTTCTGGATCTAAGCGTGTTAATTCGTCGTGTAAGCTCTGCCAACCCTGTTCAGTCGCGCGCCTTAGTATCTCATCACGAACAGTAGAATTCGCTCTGGGTAGGTCTGAGAGGCCACCATAAAGTATTTTGAAGTACATCATAGTGCCGCCGACCAGAAGCGGTATATTTCCCCGAGCACTAATATCTTTTATATGCCGCTTAGCGTCTTGAAGAAAATCTGCGACACTGTATACCTCACTGGGATCTCTAATATCAATGAGTGCGTGAGGGTGCTTTTTGCGCACGCCAGAAGCAACTTTTGCACTGCCTATATCAAGGGTCTTGTATACTTGCGCTGAATCAACACTGATAATCTCAACGGGCAAATGGGCGCGCAACGCAATAGCCAAATCGGTCTTACCCGATGCTGTGGGACCCATGATAAAAATTACTGGCGGCTTTGCCACTGGTATCGTCATCTTTGCTCTAGCGCCCTCGCAAGAATAATTTATCCAGCTCCTCTACAGACAATTGAGACCAAGTGGGTCTGCCATGATTACACTGGCCACTGCGCTCAGTGGTTTCCATGTCTCTCAACAAGGCATTCATTTCTGGAATGGTCAATTTGCGGTTAGCGCGCACAGATCCATGGCAAGCCATCGTTGATAAAATTTCGTTGATATGCTCTCTTATCCTCACCGAGGAACCGTGCTCCAACAAATCTGATAAAACATCTCGTAACAAGCCCTCCACCTGTGAACCACGCAGGATAGCTGGTATCTCCCGAACAATAAGACTCTCCTGTCCCGCTCGCTGAACTGAAAAACCCAATTGCTCAAAAACAGACGGATTCTCCTCAACCACAGTGGCTTCTCGCTGACTAACCACAAGATTTTCTGGCACTAAAAGCGGTTGGGAGACCAGCCCCTGATCATCGTAAGCACTCTTCATTCGCTCATAGGTAATGCGCTCATGGGCCGCATGCATGTCCACGATGATCAATCCTTGAGCATTTTCAGCCAGTATAAAAATACCCTTGAGTTGGGCTATGGCAAAGCCGAGTGGAGGCACTTCAGTGGTGTCATCCGCTTCGCTCTGGGACGTATCGTAGAGCGACTGGTACTGCCCAACGGGCACACGAACCGCTTGAGATTCTGACCTATGCAATGGGCGCGAATAGTCGACATTGGCGTAATTGGCTAACTGCAAACTTGACTGATCCATAGCATCAGACTGATTTTCGTCCCCTGACGGGTTGATCGATTGATGTTGTTGCAGATGATCCTGAGGACGATCACTGGCCAGCGCTTTCACCAGCGTACTTGAAACAAAGGTATGCACGCTACCACTGTCTCTAAAACGCACCTCATGTTTTGTCGGATGGACGTTAACATCTACATCTGTAGGCGCTATTTCTAAAAACAAAACATAGGCTGGATGCCGTCCGTGGTAAAGCACATCTTGATACGCTTGCCTTACGGCATGGCTAACCACTTTGTCCTTGATACTGCGGCCGTTAACGAAAAAATACTGCAAGTCGCCCTGACTTCGAGAAAATGTCGGCAATCCTATCCAGCCCCATAACCTCAACCCAGATCTGTTGTCATCCAAAAACAGTGCCTGTTGCATGAACGTCGATCCGCACAAATCCGCCACACGCTTCTCTTGTTCAAGCTGACCCTCGGCTGCCCGAAGACTGAACTGAACCTTGTTATTGTGTTTTAAACTGAATGACACCCCCATGTGACTCAAGGCTAATTTTTTTAGACTGTCGTCGATACGTTTGTATTCAGTATTGTCAGTACGCAAGAATTTTCGCCGCGCCGGCGTATTAAAAAATAGATCTCGAACTTCAACAGAGGTGCCCCTGGGGTGCGCTGCGGGCTTTAATTGTACTGCCATATCACGACCTTCCGAGGTCGCCATCCAACCACCGTCATCACAATTAGAGGTGAGCGAAAGCCTCGATACCGAGGCTATACTCGCTAAAGCCTCGCCACGAAAACCCAGGGTTGAAACAGCCTCCAGATCTTCAAGTTGAGCAATTTTGCTCGTGGCGTGCCTACTCAGCGCCAGAGGGAGTTGCTCCTTAGAGATACCAAAACCATTATCTCGAACTTTAAGGAGCTTGGCACCCCCCTGCTGAACTTCCACATCAATCTTGGTTGCGCCTGCATCCAAACTATTCTCACAAAGCTCTTTGACCACGGATGCTGGCCTCTCCACCACCTCTCCAGCAGCAATCTGATTAGCAAGTTGTGTACTCAGAATTTGAATATTCGACATAATCGGTCACTTAAAAGTTGCGTTGCAACGATATTACTCCCTTGGTATCAATAATTTTTGACCCACTCTTATAGAAGCCGAAGACATGGCGTTGTGACGCACTAATGCTGACAGTGACACACCGTAATCCTCAGCAATTTCAGAGAGAGTATCGCCTCTCACCACAACGTGTGTAATCACCTCGGAGCCTTTGCGATTAGCCAACAGAGTACCAACGGGAGGCTGCGCTATATAGTAAGCCTGCAAACCATTAAAAATAGCCAATGCCATTTTTTGTTGGTAGCTTGCCGTTTTCAACTTACTTGCTTCATTTGGATTGGAAATAAAACCAGTTTCAATCAGCAAAGACGGTATATCCGGAGATTTCAGCACCAGAAACCCAGCCTGCTCAACCTTTTTCTTGTGTAGTCTGGCCACGGCATCCATTTGTTTGAGAACATAACCACCGGCATCGAGACTACTTCGTAATGTCTCATTCATCGAAAGATCCAGCAACACACCGGCAAGCACGTCATCTTTATCATTTAGGCTCAGTGCACTTGCGCCACCAATAAGGTCTGCTCGGTTTTCAGTTCTTGCAAGATAACGCGCAGCCTCACTGGTTGCACCCTTGGTTGATAAAGCGTAAACAGAGGCTCCATTAGCTCGAGGATCATGAAAGCCATCAGCATGAACCGAAATAAAAAAATCGGCTTGCTTATCGCGCGCGATCGCCGTCCTCTTGCGATGACCGATATAATAATCTCCAGTCCGTACCAATACCCCTTCAAAATATGGACTTTTGTCAAACAACTTTTTAATGCGCTTAGATATTTGTAACACGATATGTTTTTCACGCAACCGATTTGGCCCAGAAGCTCCGGGATCCTCTCCACCATGGCCCGCATCGATGGCAATGACAATCTTCCGATCAGCGCGTTGAATAACCCGTTCTAGGGTTTTGCTTACCTGCTGTCGCTTGTCGAACAAATCCAACACAAGACGATGCCCATACTGTTCATTCGCCGGAAGTGTAAAACTTTTAGGACTGACGGTGGCGCTTAAATCTAATACGATGCGCAAATCATCCCCATTGCGCGCCGCGTGACGCACGTTGACAATCGGTGTTTTAGTTAAATCGAAGCCATCAAAATTACCTTTCAATCGAGTATTGGCAAGGTCAATCACAACACGATTTGGATTTTCTAATACAAGCAATTTATGCTCAACTCTATCACTTAAATCAAGAACTAACCGAGTACTTTCTGGAGAGCGCCAAAGCCTGACCGATTCTATGTCTGTTGCCGCAGACACAATTGAGGACATAAGTAAAAGGCCGAGCGAGTAGAACGGAACACGCCTCAATAACACCAAATGTGTGTATAAAAAGCTGATTTGCAACCAGGCCCCCTAATCAATCATTGCATGGTCTATGAAAAACCTGCAATCAACAAACCCCTCGATGAACTTCTTACCCGCCTCAGAGCGCGACTCTATAATAACCGAACGTCCAGATGACCGATGTTCAATGCTCAGGTGAATATCTGTCTTGTTGAGATACTCGCTGCCCTGCTCCGGCCACTCCACGATGTTTAACGCACCATTATCGAGGTAATCAGTGAAACCGATATAATCGAGTTCTTGCGGATCATTCACTCGATACAAGTCGAAGTGATAGACCATGCCGAGAGCGAGATCATAAGGTTCTACAATTGTATAAGTAGGACTTTTTACCGCACCCTGATGTCCTAGACCCCTCAGTAATCCCCGACATAGAGTGGTTTTCCCCGCTCCTAGATCTCCCTTTAAAGTGATCAGCATAACCTCATCCAGACGAACCGCCAAGTTCTGTCCAAAGCGAACCATAGCATCCTCATCTGGAAGAAAAACCGCGACAGGGTTTTCGTCTATGGCATCAGTCACTGTCGATATCCATGTACTGATTCAAAGTTGCGGGCAGAAAATTGAGAATGTCGGAGGCTACAAATCCTCTCAGCCCCTGCTCCTCAACTGCCATATCTGCTGCCTCTGCATGCAAGCAACAACCTAATTCAGCAGCAGTATCGAGATCCAAACCCTGAGCCAAGAGACCACCAATAATACCACTTAAAAGGTCTCCCATGCCCGCAGTCGCCATGGCCGGATTACCATAAGGACATATATGGATCGTTTTCGACCTAACCCCAAGCACCAGAGAACCCACTCCTTTGAGAACCACCACTGCAGAGTACTTTTCCTGAATTGCACGCACCGCCGCAAATCTGTCTCTCTCAACGTCAGCGACACTGACAGCTAACAGTTTGGCGGCTTCACCCACATGCGGTGTCAACACCCAACGACGATCAGAAAAATCAGAAACGACTCGACCCTGAGCCAGAATATTTAATGCATCCGCATCCATAACGGTGGGCAAGTTGGTAGCTATTGCCTTTTGCAAAAGCTGTTCTGACCACGATGATTGCCCTAACCCAGGCCCCAATACCAGCACTGAGGGCTTATCCAATAATGGCTCTAATTGCTGCCCAGATGCAACGCCACAAGCCATAATTTCGGGCTGTCGTGTCAAGCAGGCGGCTATATGTTGTTCACGGGTAGCCAGCCCCGTCACTCCTGCTCCTGTCACCAAACTTGACTGTGCCGCCAGTATCGCGGCACCGCCAGATCCATAATCGCCGCCGATGACCATACAATACCCACGTTGATACTTATGCCCATCAACCGCTAACTCAGGAAGAAAATCAATTAAATGTTCGAGGGACATCAATACCGTCGAAGGTAAATATTGCTGCAAAATTGCCTCATCAACGTCCAGAGAGTCATAGACTACATCGCCGCATACAGCAGGTCCTACACCGGTAAAAAGACCCTGCTTGGCCGCAACAAAGGTAACTGTTAGATCAGCTCTGACAGCAACAGTATCAACATGGCCTGTGTCAGCACAAAGTCCCGAGGGGATGTCCACAGCCAAAACTGGCAGCATTGAGTTATTGATGCAGTCAATTGCCTCAGACACTCGTTCTCGCAGAGGCCCCTCAAGTCCAGTGCCAAGAAGACTGTCAACAATAACCCCTGCTGACAAGTCTGTGGTTATGCTAAAGTCGGAAAAACTCACTTTCGCATCAATACAAAGCTGTCTCGCGGTTTTTGCCTCGACTGATAGTTTTTCTGCAGAACCAAACTCGTACAGGCTTACTGGAATACCGTCAACTAACGCAAGCTGGGCAATGACATAGCCATCCCCGCCATTATTGCCAGATCCACAAAATACATGTAATTTTGATGGAATCCCGAACGCTTCGCGCAACTCAGCGTACGCACAGGCGCCAGCTTTTAACATCAAATCAAACTCAGTGACTGCACCGCTAGCAACAGCCTGTTGTTCAAATTTTTTCACAGTATTGGCATCGTACAAAGATTCTTCGAGAAGATAATGCGACATCAGCTTAATATCCCAGTAAAATTGGATCCATTATAAGTCAGAATAGCGCTGAAACCATGCCTGAAACTAAAAGCGATGGGCAAAATTTGAAAAACTTGGCCGAGAAGATTAAGACTTGGGGCGCCGAGTATGGCTTTCAACAAGTAAACATTGTTGAACCGGACCTAGATCAGGCCTCAGAGAGACTGCAAGATTGGCTCGACAAAAAGTTTCACGGTTCGATGAAATGGATGGCAGAGCATGGAGAGAAGCGCTATCAGATTGACAACTTAGTGGATCGAACACTTAGGGTCATCTCTGTACGTATGGATTACTTAGCTGATAGCAACATGATTGCCGTGCTCGGAGACGACAATAAGGCCTATATCTCACGCTACGCGCTCGGACGCGACTACCACAAGCTCATACGTCGTCGTCTTGCCGCGCTAGTAAAAAAAATTGAGCTTGAGCTACCTTTGTCAGACCTCTCTCAGCGCCCATTTGTGGACAGTGCACCGGTGATGGAGAAACCCATCGCCGAGCAGGCCGGACTGGGTTGGATTGGAAAGAATACGCTACTTTTAAATCAAACTGCGGGATCTTGGTTTTTTCTTGGGGAAATCTACACATCATTGGCGCTTCCCGTCGACAACCAGACTCAAGAAGATAAATGTGGTAAGTGCAAGGCATGTATTACTGTTTGTCCTACCGACGCCTTTCCAGAACCCTATGTGTTAGACGCGAGGCGCTGTATTTCTTATCTAACCATCGAACATAAGGGTTCAATTGATGAGGAGCTCAGACCCTTGATGGGCAACCGCGTATTTGGCTGCGATGACTGCCAAATAAGATGTCCTTGGAATCGCTTCGCATCCTTCAGCAAAGAGGCTGATTTCGCGCCACGGCATAACTTGCAAGATTCGTCTCTGGTGAGTTTGTTTATGTGGAGCAACGAGGAATTTCTAAAAAATACCGAAGGATCACCAATCAGGCGAATTGGGCATGAGCGCTGGTTGCGCAATCTGGCTGTAGGCCTCGGTAATGCGTCAGCTTCAAATCATATATTGGAGGCCCTTCGTTTGAGAAAAGACCATCCCTCTGTGTTAGTCAGAGAACATGTCAACTGGGCGATCAAGGAACAGCGAGCTAAACTTCAGTGCGAATGAAAACGTCTCGATAATAAGCTAACTCAGCGATTGAATCATAGATATCGTCCATTGCCAGATGCCTTCCCTGCTTAGTGAAACCAGCCTCGAGATCTGGGCGCCATCGTCTGACCAATTCTTTCAAGGTACTGACATCCAAATTACGATAATGAAAAAAATTCGCTAATTCAGGCATATAGCGAACCAAAAATCGACGATCTTGGCCAATGGAATTTCCACACATTGGAGACTGTCCGGGCGCTATCCAATCTGAGAGAAAGTCAAGCGTTTGTTGCATCGCTTGGTGCTCACTGAGTTGACTCTGACGAACACGCTCGGTCAATCCCGTTTTACCGTGCTGAGTGGTATTCCAGCTGTCCATGCCCTTCAATAAATCCTCTGATTGATGAATCACCAATGAGGGCCCCTCTGCCAAAATATTTAAATTAGCATCAGTGACTACAGTTGCAATTTCGATGATTCGTTCGACAAGAGGATCCAAACCAGTCATTTCCAGATCGATCCATATCAAATTATCCGATGGCGTATTGGTCATTAACATTCCTATGATTAGGTACTAACCTTGTGTAAAGGCAGATATCACTCTAAGGCGTAATGCTATATCCTTGACTATCAGAACACCAGAACTACGAGAGAGATCACTATAATTAGCAATAATTTGAACACAGTTATTGGCTCATGAATAAACGAAAGCTCAGTAACCGACAAAGAGAGCGTATTAAGGCTATTCAAGAGAAGCGTCGCAACCGAGCCACTCAAGGCAAATTAGGAAGCGAAGCGCCGTTTGATTTCGCGGAACTTGGAGCAGAGCGTAAAGGCACGATAATTACCAACTTTGGTACTCAAGTCGAACTTGAAGCTGCCGATTCGGCAACTGGGCCACGGTTGGTCCGATGTCATATCAGAACCAATATTGAGTCGTTGGTTACTGGTGACAACGTGGTATGGCGGCCTTCTCAAACACTCGGTGTGGTGGTGGCACGAGACGAAAGACGCTCGGCGTTAATGCGCCCCGATATCTATGGAAAATTGCGTCCAATCGCCGCTAACATAGACACTATTGCTATCGTCTTTTCTCCTCGACCCGAGGCTTTTAGTAATTTAATTGATCGATACCTCATTGCCGCAGAAGCACAGAAAATAAAGCCCATACTCATCGTCAACAAGGTTGATATGCTTGCTCTCGAAGACCCCGCCGCTGAACAGACCAAGGTCGATCAACTCATCAGAGACTATGAGTTTATTGGTTACAAAGTGTTTCAAGTATCAGCTAAAACAGGGCAAGGCATCGAAGAACTGCAAGCATTCCTGGGTGACAAAACTGCAGTGCTTGTGGGTCAATCTGGTGTTGGAAAATCGTCGCTGATCAACCTGTTACAACCGGAGGCAAATATGGCAGTTGGTGCCCTCTCTGTAGGTAAAGCGAAGGGAACCCATACCACCACCGTATCGAAGCTTTTTCACCTTTCGTCAGGAGGCAAACTAATTGACTCACCGGGCATTCGGGAATTTGGTTTAACTCACCTCAGTGCAGAGCACGTGATAGAAGGGTTTATTGATTTTCACCCCTATCTTGGGCGTTGCAAGTTTCGCGATTGCCGTCATATCAATGAACCTTACTGCGCGCTATTGCAGGCCGTCCGCGACAAAAAAATTCTCGCTTCAAGACTAAATAATTACCATCAGATCATTCAGTCACTGGACGCAGAGTGATAAAGTCATCACTGTCAACTTTCGTATAGGAACGCCAATGTCAATCCCTTTGCCCTTACTTATCGAACCTGCAGAACTGGAGCCTAAGCTGGGAAATAAGAATTTAATAATCGTTGATTTATGTCAGACGGCGCTTTACAAGCAGATTCATGTACCGGGAGCAGTACATCTACCAAGTGTCGAGCTTTTAGCTGGAGAGCCGCCCATTCCCGGTTGCTGCCCATCAGTTGCTAAGGTTAGAGCGATGCTGTCAGATCTGGGGATTGATAAGACCAAGCACATCATTTTGTATGATGATGAGGGCGGCGGATGGGCGGGAAGACTAGCATGGACATTGGATTTGGCGGGAATACACAATTGGTCCTATCTAAATGGCGGAATGATTGCCTGGGTGAAAGAGGGCCACCCCACTGAATCTACCATCAACATAGCTACACCCAGTGACTATAGTATTGGTGAACAATTTGCCAATCCCTCTAACGCCACCGACGCAGACGAAATCATACGTCAACTGGATTCTGACGACTTTGCCATCTGGGATGCTAGAAGCCCAGCCGAATTCAGCGGAGCAATGATCCGTGCAGCTCGTGGCGGTCATATTCCAGGCGCCGTAAACTTGGAATGGACAGAGATCATGGATCCCAGCCGCAATTTGAGGCTGAGGACAGACAGCGAAAATATTTTGCAGCATGTGGGATTAACCAAGGATAAAACCATTGTGACTCACTGCCAATCACATCATCGCTCTGGCTTCACCTATATGGCAGCGAGAATTCTAGGCTACGATAAGATAAGTGCGTATGATGGGTCTTGGGCTGAATGGGGAAATCTCGACAACACACCTATTGATATTGGGCCCTAATTAAATGAACCGTCTAAACTACAGCTGGGTATCAATACAATGAAGCACAGGGTCGAACTGTTTGTTGCAGTGCAAAGAATATTGCCAAAACACTTCCTATCTCGAACAGTGGGCAAGCTTGCTGAATCAACACAGCCCTGGTTAAAGAACTTTCTCATCAAGGCTGCTATCAGAGTATTTGACATCAACTTAGAGGAAGCAAAGAGCGACTCCATTGAAAGCTATGACAGTTTTAATGCATTTTTTACTCGGCAACTAAAGGATGGTGCACGGCCAATTGATGATCAATATGACAGCGTCTGTTGTCCTGCCGATGGTATGGTCAGTCAAGCGGGAAAAATTGACAAAAATCGAATCATGCAAGCAAAGGGTATAAATTATTCAGTCGCGCGATTGATAGGAGATTCAACCACCGCCGAACACTATCAAGACGGCTCTTTCGCCACTATTTATTTATCGCCTAGAGACTACCATCGAGTGCACATGCCTGTATCGGGAAAGCTGATCAAAACGCGCTATGTACCCGGAGACTTATTCTCTGTAAATGACCTGACCGCGCAGGGTCTTCCCGGTTTATTTGCCCGCAATGAGCGACTTGTGTGCGAATTTGAATCAGAGTTGATGGGCCATTTTACAGTAATACTGGTGGGTGCTATGTTGGTGGCTGGCATAGAGACAGTTTGGGGAGGCGCCGAAGTCGCAGGTGCTGCGCAGGTGCAAGAAACTCTGTTTTCCGAACAAGAGTTAATTTACACCAAGGGAGAGGAAATTGGACGGTTTAAATTTGGTTCCACTGCCATTGTGCTGTTTCAAAAACAGACAGTTAACGGATTTGAGAACCTACAAGTGCATCAAGAAGTGACCATGGGCGAGGCCATCGCCACTGTCACCTGAGAGAAAATTCGTGCACTGCGTCGATGAAAACCTTGACGTTGTCGGGGTCGATATCTGGGGTAATGCCATGACCTAAGTTAAATATATGGCCCGAGTGATCACCAAAAGATGTCAGTATGGTCTTGATCTCCGATCTGATAGTCGCCGGATCTGACCGCAACACTGCGGGATCCATATTGCCTTGCAGCGCCACTTTGTTACCAACACGCAACCGTGCCTGACCAATATCTACCGTCCAATCCAAACCGAGACAATCGCAACCGGTGTCAGCCATGTTCTCTAACCAGTGTCCTCCTCCTTTAGTAAACAATATCGCTGGGACGTCTCGACCATCGGCATGTTTGATCAGACCAGCGACTATCTTCTCCATGTAGGCTAGAGAGAATTCAAGATAGGCCGAGTGGCTGAGAGCGCCTCCCCACGTATCAAAAATTTGCACTACCTGAGCACCACTTCGAATTTGCGCATTGAGGTAATCAATCACTGATTGCGACAATTTGTCCAGTAGTTGATGAAGGATTTCCGGTTGCTTGTACAACATAGTTTTGGCTCTGGAAAAATCCCGACTACTTTTGCCCTCAATCATGTAAGTCGCAAGCGTCCACGGGCTGCCAGAAAACCCAATCAGTGGCACGCGGCCATCTAGCTCAGCTCGTATTGCTGCCACAGCATCAGTCACATAGGGTAAATCCTTGGCTGTATCCACCACCGCTAACTGCTCAATGTCTTTTTCTGTGCGCACCGGCTTGCGGAACATTGGCCCCTCGCCCTCGACAAAGTAGAGTCCCAGCCCCATGGCATCGGGAATGGTCAAGATATCAGAGAATAAAATAGCAGCATCAAGCTCGTAGCGTTCTAGAGGCTGGATAGTGACTTCGCAGGCAAGGTCGGTATTCTTACATAAACTCATAAAATCGCCGGCCTGAGCTCTCACACGCCGGTACTCCGGCAGATAGCGACCGGCTTGGCGCATCATCCACACCGGCGTTTTATCAACGGTTTGGCCGGCCAAAGCACGCAAGAAGCGATCGTTTTTAAGTTGCGTCATAAGTGATGTCTATTGAGAGTGTCTGGGGACGCTAGTATACGTCACGCAAGTAACGTTTTTCACGCTTAAGGTTGTTCACGTACTCAGTTGCCTTGTCTGAGCTCATGGCACCCTGATTGGCAACAATATCGGCCAGCGCTTTATCCACGTCTTTAGCCATCCGTGTAGCATCACCGCAGACATAGAAATAAGCACCCGTTTGCAGCCACTTGAATAACTCTTCACCGTGCTCGACCATTTTGTGTTGCACGTAGACTTTGTCTTTCTGATCTCTCGAAAATGCCGTATCAAATCTGGTCAGAAGTCCAGAATCATACATTTCAGTGAGCTGTTGCTGATAAATAAAATCATCAGCCTTGGTTTGATCACCAAAGAACAGCCAATTTTTGCCCGCGGCTTGGCGCGCTTGGCGCTCCTCTAAAAACGCTCTGAAAGGGGCCACTCCGGTTCCTGGACCCACCATTATAACCGGAGCATCATCGTTGGCAGGCACCCGAAACGCTTTGTTTGGAGAAACGAAAATCCCCGCTTTTGATTTGGTCTCAACGCGATCCGCCAAAAACGTTGAACACACTCCACAATGATCACGATCCTCAGACCGCCAACGCACTGACGCCACGGTGAGATGAACCGAATTAGGGTGCGCCTTGGGGCTTGACGAAATCGAGTAAGCACGATGCTGAAGGGGTTTGAGCAACTTGATAAATTCGTCAATACCAAAACTTACCTGTGGATTTATGTTTAGCAAATCCAGTGTGTCCTTGCCCCACAAAAAATCTGCCAGAGTCTCCTTATCGCCGTGCTTGACCACATGGGTGAGCATCTCATCCTCTGCTCGCTCCTCTATAAGGGCAATCATATTCCTTGATGGCGTAGAAATTTCGTATTTATGGGTCAACAAGTCTCCCACTGGTTGATCCTGCCCGTCGATCATCAAATCTGCCTCAACTGATAATCGTGACAACAGAGCTTCCACCAACAGCGGATCATTAATTGGCATCACATTAAGCGCATCACCTGCTTCATAGGTAATGCCACTGTCAGCTAGATCAAACTCGTAATGACGAATTTCTTTGTCTGAGTTTGATCCCGATAACAGCTGATTGACACTGAGTGTGGCGGGGTAAGGATTCTTCCGGTTCCATGCCGATTTTTCTACTTTTACTGGCGCCTCCACCACTAACTTTTGCGGCGCCGCATCGCTGGTCAGCGGTATAGTTTTATTGATCCACTCTTCGGCAATGTCCTCGTAATCCACATCGCAATCCAACCGATCCACAAGGCGGACTGCGCCCAGTTGTTCCAAACGCATGTCGATTAGCTTTCCGGCCTGACAAAATTCATCGTAACCAGTATCACCCAACGCTAAAACACCGAATTGCATTTCAGGTAACTTCGGCATATCCGAGTTGGTCAAGGCCTCCCAAAATAGTCCTGCATTGTCGGGCATCTCACCCTCACCATAAGTCGCTATGGTAATGATGACACTTTTCATAACAGCAAACGCTTCCATACTGACGTCGTCCAATCCCTGAACCACCGGTTTAAATCCGCGCGACGTCGCGGCGCTAGCCGCATCCATTGCCAGTGCCTCAGCATTACCCGTCTGTGTACCATACAAAATATTGACCACAGGTGCGGAAAGGCCGGCCTGTTCAGGCTTGCCCACAGATTGTTTATCTGTCATCGCTCTAGCAGACTGCACACCCGCTAAGAAACCGGCCAACCAAGATTTTTGGTCGCCAGTGAAAGGAGCATCTTCGGGAATAAACGGAAGCTTCATTAATTCGTCTCAGTACTAACTTGCGTTGGGTAAAATATCATTGAGTGCATTATAGGCAAATAGCTCTTCAAAGCTTGGAATTCGACCCAATGCAGCCTTATTTTTACGCTGTTGGAGCAGTATCCAGCCATAGGTTGCGAGACTATCCATCGAGAGGATGTTGCGCAAATTCAGTGCTTGCTTGAAATCATTTAATCGCTTATTGGCAATAAGAGCAGCCAGCTCTGAGGCAGAGTAGCCCGAAACAGCTTGCCTAGCATGCCGCAAGAGACCATTCATTAAAGAAAAGTCCTCGGTCAAGATTAGATTGCGCGTGGCTTTTATCATCTCCGGCGCATCCAGTGGGGTGTCTGCACTAAATTTCTTCAACGCAAGTTTTTGCGCTGCGTCCAACACCGAATAGGTATTTAACAGCTCATACATGTCACCAGATTCAGCCTGTTGTGGATCCGGCACCATACCTTGTAATACCGGATCTCCAGCTCTCCACGCCTTTTTGAGCTTGTTTACTTGAAATCCTGCCAGCGCCACAGCCAACTCTTCGAGCAATTCTTTTTCCGATTTCGCCTCTAAGATGGCCTCGGCATCTTGATATTGGAGTAACGCTCGAGGAGTAATATAGGCAAAGTTTGACGATTCAGTGTTCCAATTCTCAAGCAACCAAGACGCCTTTTTAGAGCCTGTAGCAGCCACATGCCACTCTAGCATCGTGATAATTGCCTGTTCATGAGTCGACGATTCGTCACTTTCACCATTGAGATAGGCCAATAACACCGAATCGTGGCTGATGCATCGATGAAACTGTCGCTTTGGATCGTACTGATAGGCAAAGCCTCCCGACATACCATTGCCAAAACCGTTGGCAAAAGAACCAAGATTCAAAACTGCACCGTTGGTCATGTATTCTGCACAAAAGTCACCAACCCCTTCAACCACGGCGGTAGCGCCAGAATTACGCACTGCAAAGCGATCCCCTGCCTGACCATCAACAAATAATCGACCGCCAGTAGCCCCAAATAACGCAAAGTTGCCGATTAGGACATTATTATCTTCACCTTGGGCGCCTCCTTCCGGCGAATGTATCACGATTTCGCCGCCACAGGCGGTTTTGCCAACGCCGTCATTACAGGTACCTGTATGCTCCATTAACATACCATCGTTACAAAATGCGGCATAAGACTGACCAGCCGATCCATGAGTGACCAATCGAATTGTTCGACTGGGAAAGAATCGTCTACCACGAATATCCTGCAATGCCGCAGGCACCTTTTCGGTACTGAGTTCATGGTTGAGCATTCGCTCAATATCAATCGCTACCTGGCCGCCCACGCTCTTATCACAATTATTGATCAGGGTACTCTCAGAAAAGTCCACGGTATGCTGCTTTTCATCGATCAAGGTCTGACGAATAACACTGATAAAACTATCGTCAACGCGGAAGTCACGCTCCATGTAAATTGGCTTTTCAACCTTTTTCTCCTCGACGAGCGTCAGCATGGCTCTGAGATCCAATTGCCCAACTGACGCTGGGTGGTCCAGCAGATGCAATAAATCAGCCCGACCTCTAGCCTCAGCGAGGGATTTCAAGCCAAGCTCAGCAAGTATCTCACGCACCTCATGAGCAATGTTGAGTAAATACTGCGCCAACGCGCGTGGATCTCCGTCAAACACTTCCGGGTTAGTGGTCAACCCGGCCGGACATTTGATGTTGCAATTTTTGGCCATCACACATTTCAGCATCATCAGTGCTGTGGTGCCAAACTCAAAGCTCTCTCCACCCATCAGCGCCGACTTTACGACATCCGAACCAGTCTGATGTGCTCCCGAACAGCGCAACACAACTTTTTCACGTAACCCATTGGCACAGAGTGCTTGATGCACCTCAGCTATGCCTATTTCAGCGGCACGACCGGTATATTTCAAAGAGGTAACAGATGCGGCGCCTGTACCGCCAGTGTTACCAGCGACATTGATTACATCAGCACCGGCTTTGGCAACACCCACGGCGATGGTCCCAATACCATCAGAGGACACCAGCTTAACGATTACTCGAACTCTGGCTGCCTTGGCATCATGAATAAGCTGTGCCAGATCTTCAATAGAATATGTGTCATGGTGGGGAGGTGGAGAGATCAGCTCAACACCTGGGACGCCTCCACGAGCGGCAGCAATCTCAACATTAACCTTAGGTGCCGGCAACTGGCCACCTTCGCCGGGCTTGGCGCCCTGGCCAATTTTAATCTCAATTTCTTCGAGCATGGGATCGGCCAGATAACCCGCCCATACCCCAAACCGACCTGAGGCAAATTGTTTGATTCGTGAGGCGCGAATAGTGCCATAACGAGATATATGCTCTCCACCCTCACCACAGTTAGACATTCCGCCCACCATATTAGTACCGTGCGCCACTGCCTCGTGCGCAGTGGCTACCAAGGCACCATGACTCATCGCGCCAGACGCGAGCAACGGGGTAATTTTACTGGCCGGCTCAACGTCGCGAAGATTGATTTTGGGGGGAGCGCCGCGCAGTCTCCGCAGATAGTCTTGAGCAGCACCTGAGGCCTCGATAACGAGATCATCGCCCTGCACTACCCAAGATACTATATCTACTCCGAAACGATCAGAAAAGGATCTACCTAAAGCATCTAAGCGCCCTTCTCTGTCAGAGAGAGGTCCGGTTAAACGCAAACGGTACTCGGCGTCCTGAACAAACATACATTCCAATCCGCGAATCATAAAATGATTATTACCTGCACGATTGAATAACATCATCTCATGGCGAAATTCATCCGATTTTGACAGGAAGCTGATATCTGCAGGAAAAGCGAGCACATCGCGCATGGCTGCTGGCCGTCGCGATCTCTCTTCGGCCATGGCACGAGAAAAATCTCGGTAGCCCGGCGTGATGGCAAACGTATCAATCGCCTCTGTTGTCAACCGATCAAAACTTGTGTTGGTATAGCCTTCGTCACTGATACCGAAAGCTCCCTCCATTCGGTTTAGAGTCAACAAACGAAGAGCATCTTTTGTTACTGAATCTTCTTCACGATCAAAAATAATTGGTTCTTCGGTGAGATCGACAAAACCCCGAACAGCCGTCACACCATAAGAGTGGCCAGCGCCCTCTGCACGCTCTTTAAACAGACCCAACATCGGAATATCAGTCTCTACCTGACAGTCCAGTGCACGCTGGTGCCAGTCAGAATGTGCTTGCGCCACCTCAGTGAAGCCTACACCCCCAACTGGCGATTTCATATTGGGAAAGTAACGGCGAAAGACCGGGTCGTCAGTATTTAAGAAGTTGGGCTCAAAAAACTCACCGCCCGAATAGCTCTCCACGGTACAGAGCCCCACTTTGCCCATGGTCTTCATCAGCGCTTTCTCGGCAGCCTTTGCGAACCTTGCATAGGCAATATCCGCTTCATCAGCGAATTTATCTTCTGCACGCATTTGCACACCCATGGGGTAGACGGCAGAAGCACCAAATCCCAGTGCACAGGCAACGTGATGAGATGAGCAAATCTGACCACTCTCAACAATCAGTGACACTCTCAATCTCAATCCTGCCTCGATTAAACGCTGATTAATAGCAGCCACGATCAACGTCATTGATATAGAGCCCTCTGCTCTGGACACTTCTCGGTCAGTGATAATAGCGATACCACCCTGATCACGAGCGAAGGCCTCAACCTCATCACAAGTACTGTCAATGGCTTTGACTAAGGACGCCTTATTATCCTCAACACTGCCAAAAACGGGCGTAAAAAGAGTAGAAAAAAGACCTATGGGCACTTCTTTCTGTTGACGGATTTTAAGTATTTGTCGATGGTTTAAAATCGGCGATTGCAACACGATTTGACGACCGGCGCTAGCGCTGATATTAGGTTTTAGACCAAGAGCTACACGCATAGTCATGCCCTGAGCTTCTCGAATAGAGTCTAGTGGTGGGTTAGTAACCTGAGCAAAACGTTGCGAAAAGTACTTGGCTATACCACCCTCATTGTCTGAAAGGGCATTAATAGCATTACCATAGCCCATGGCTGAGACTTTTTCAGTTCCGGTGGCCAACATAGGATCGATCATGAAACGAAAACACTCTTGATTTTGAGAGTACGCAACATATCGACCAGCCAATGGGAGATCACCTGAATAACTGGCTGAAGGCGCCTCAGCGTCGGCCGAAGGTTCAGGTAAATCCTCTATGTTAATTCTTGCCGCTTCGACCAGTGCGGCATAGTCTCGTTGACCAGCGAGCATTTCGAGTGCTTGAAGTGTATCAAATGAGCGCCCCAACTGATGGTCGTAGTAGAGCATACCGCCGGCTTCAATTCGCCCCCGACTGAGAATTGCCTCGTCCGCAAAATCGATCTGACCAGCCTCCGACATCACCGCGAGATAATTATCTGTCTCAGTTGTCCGTAGTGGGCGGAGACCCAGTCTATCCAACCTAGCTCCGATAATAGAGCCGTCACCAAAAATCAACGCCGCAGGACCATCATTTTTCTCTTCGTACAACGAAAAATATTCCAACATCGCCCTTACATCCGATGACAACGAATCATCGTTTTCCCATGCCGGCGGCATCATAGATACTACCGCCGTTACCAGATCAAGATCATCCTCTACCACACGTGATTCAAGAGTTTGATCCAACCGACAACTATCTGACTGACCCTTGGGACGAATAATTTTGTTTTCTTTAGCTCTCGCGATGGCTGCTTCGGAAAGCCTGTTTTTCTTATCTGTGTTGAGCTCACCATTGTGAGCCATCAGCCTGAATGGCTGAGCCATAGAGGGATGGGGATCTGTGTTAGTGGAAAACCGAGTGTGAAAATACAATGTGTGAACACTGTGGTCCGCGTCATTCAGATCACGAAAATAGGGAATGATCTCATTGGAATTGAGCCGTCCCTTCAGCACTTGCATCTTGGCAGACAAAGACAATGGGTATAATCCCTCTAAAGCGCTATCTGTATAAGCTATCGACTCGATAGCAAGCAGCGCTCGATGAATCAGCTTATCCAATTCACCTACACTTTTCCCCTCAGGTGTGGCAAAGATCCACTGTAAAATAGGTAACTGATACTTGACTGCTGCGGGCCTCAATACCGAATTATCCACCTGCACATTACGCGTTTGGATGATTTCCATACCATGATTGCCGAGGACAGTATCCACCAATTCACGTGCACGTTGATGCTGACTGGTATCGTTGGGCATGAAGAAGTTGCCCACTCCAAATTTGCCCAGGGTAAGTTGAGATTCTGTGACGCGATTGAAGAACTCTACGGAGAGATCTACCGAAATTCCAGCACCATCACCCACACCTTCGGAGGACATTCCACCCCGATGAGGAACTGCACAGAGTGCTTGGTGACCTTTAATCAATACTTCATGGGTCTGCTTGCCGTCTTTCCTGGTTAGAAATCCAACGCCACAGCTGCTTTTATCAGTGGCACTGTCGTAGAGACCAAATGTAGTCAAATCGCTCATAAATCAAAGTTCTTGGTAAGAAGTTTCGGTTTTCGTTGAACCCGTAACGCGTAAAGTACAGTGCAAAACGACGTATTATTTTACACGGAGAACGGCATAACAACAAATCTGAATACGGATCAAAAAGCGCTTTTAGGGCACATTTTCAACAATTTTTAGATTAAAAAACTGTAGATGTTTGTATTTTTCGAATAAATCTCTGCAGATACACCAAAAGGGTTAATTCAATTCTGAATACGCGCACGCATCTGCCAGAGCAGAATTTAAGTTGATATGATCAAAACTATCGGTGACATAAGCCTGACCGACAGTCTTGAGCAACACTAATCGGATGGAACCGTTGAGTACTTTTTTATCGAGCATCATTAACGAGAGGAAGTCTTTTTCTAGCATTTTGGTCGGCGGCTGAACCGGTAGCGAGAACGCTTGTAAAAGCTTTTTCACGCGCAATACATCGGCTATATCAATATTTCCCTCCAACATCGATAAGTGCGCTGCGATAGCCATACCCACGGCAACAGCTTCCCCGTGGAGTAGGCCACTGTACTCCTCAAATGTTTCAATCGCATGACCAAAGGTATGCCCTAAATTAAGTATCGCCCTGATACCTTGCTCAGTCTCATCAGCACTCACTATCGCAGCCTTGTTTCTGCAAGACCGTTCAATTGCTTGACGCAGAGAGCTGGAGTCCCTCGCTAATAAATTGTCGATATTGTCTTCCAACCAATCGAGAAAAGGCAGGTCTGCAATTAACCCATATTTTATGACCTCGGCCATACCAGCTGAAAATTCACGCTCGGGTAATGATTGTAGTGTCTTTGTATCCACCACCACGGCGCTGGGTTGATGAAAAGCACCGAGCATATTTTTACCCAGACTGTGGTTAACCCCTGTTTTACCACCAACTGAGGAATCCACTTGCGCTAACAATGTCGTTGGAATTTGTATAAAGGGCACTCCCCGCTGGTAGGTAGCTGCGGCAAATCCAGTCATATCTCCCACCACACCTCCTCCAAGAGCGATAAGCGTAGTTTTACGATCATGCTTCTGCTGCAAGAGCTTGTTAAAGATGAGGTTCAGAGTGTCCAGGGACTTGTATCGCTCTCCATCGGGTAACACAAGGGAATCTACCTGCTTGCTTTTCAAGCGTTTTAGTACTGCTTCGAGGTACAGAGGTGCAATGGTTTCATTGGTTACAACCAGCGCCTTATCACCAGAAATATAGGAGCAAAAATCAACAGTCTCTAGGGTACCCTGACCGACAAAAATCGGATAACTTCTATCCTCCAGATCCACGAGGAGCGTTGCGCTTTCAACTAGGGGCTCAATTGCAGGCATGTCGATGGGAACTCTCTTAACAAAAACAGAGTTGTAGTTTAACCCGAATGATCAATGGGCGCCTATGGAATCTCTCAATTTATTCTCAAGGTAACTCAATAATGGTTTTCTGCGCTAGTTGAGTTAGTACGTCGTTGACTACCGTATAAGACTGACTGGCACCAGACGTAACAACTAAATCTGCAATTGATTCGTAAACTGGATGGCGCTCATCGAACAGTTTATCTATCACTGCGCTGCGATCCTGTACTTGCAGCAGAGGACGCTTTTTATCCCGTTTAGTTCGCTCATAAAGCTGCGCTTTACTGGCCATTAAATAGATCACTGTTCCAGAGGTGACAATGGCTGAGCAGTTATCCTTGCGCATGACGATTCCTCCGCCCGTGGCAATGATGGATGAAGCATCCTCGGCAATTAACTTGTTCAACATGGACGTTTCACGGGCACGAAAACCCTCCTCGCCTTCGACATCAAAAATCCATTGTATGTCAGCGCCACAGGCTTCAACAATTTCATCGTCAATATCAAAAAACGGACGGTTCAGAGCCTTGGCCAATTGTTTACCGACAGTACTTTTACCCGCACCCATAGGTCCAATGAGAAAGAAATGGTCGGTAGCCATGGGTTATACACGCTCCTCAATAATTTTCGGGGTAATGAAAATGAGTATTTCACGTTTCTCGAAGGTTCGCATTTGTTTTTTGAACAAATTTCCCAAAACAGGCAAGTCCCCCATAATTGGCACCTGAGTGCTATCGTTGATCTCTTCTGAGTGGAAAATCCCACCTATCACCAACGTTTGCTGATCTCCCACAATCGCCTGATTGACCAACTCGTTAACACTAATTGCAGGCTCGCCATTGATGGCAAACGAAGCTATGGAGTCTTGTTTTACCATAATATCCATTATCACTTGATTATCTGGCGTTATTTGGGGCGTGATCTCCAGTTGCAACACGGCTTCTTTAAACTGAACTGTAGTCATGGTGTTAGTGCCGTTTTGATTAGCCGTTTGGTAGGGTATTTCAACGCCCGATTTGATCATCGCCTTCTGCTTATCGGCGGAAACTACACTTGGCTGCGAAACAATTTCCACAACACCGTCTGCTTCTAGTGCACTGAGCTCGAGATCCAGCAATATGTTGTCCGTTAGGTAGCCCAGACTGAAGGATGTAGCAGCCTCTGAAACACCCAGATCAGCCACTAAGCTATCGTCTAAAGAAACATTATCCAGTGAGTCAAACAAACCATCACCCAAGGCAAAAGCATCCCTATTGCCAGAAAAACCAACCCTATTGCCATCAGATCTCAGTCGTGTTCCCATAAATCCCCAACTGACACCAAACTCTCTGCGAAAATCACTGTTGGCAATGACAATTTTCGCTTCCATCAGCACCTGTCTAATGGGAATGTCAATAAGATCTAATAAATCTTGAATTTCGGCGATTTTCTCGGCGACGTCATTAACAATTATTGTATTGGTGCGCTCATCGACAATAATTGAGCCACGATTGGACAGTAATGAGTTGTCATTTTTATCTCGCTGAGACAGCATGCTATGTATCAGTGCCGAATCAGAATACTTTAAACGGGCAACGTAGGTTTCCAATGGCGCGAGTGTATGTGTATTTTCGCCTCGTCGAAGCCGTTGTGCATCGCCTTTTTCAAGCTCTTCTAGGGTCGCCACCTCCAGTATGTTACCCTCTTTCCGTGCATCCAGCCCACCCGATCGAAGGATCACATTCAGCGCCTGATCCCAGGGAACCTGATTCAACCTGAGGCTCATAGTACCAGTGACAGAGTCGCTCACCACCAGATTCAATGATTTAAAATCAGCGAGTATTTGCAACGCATCGCTAATCTTAATATCGGTAAAATTTAAATCCAGCCTATCCCCAGTGTAGGGCAATGGCAGTTCGCCAGAACGTTCATATCCCTGAGTAGAATCCTCAATGGGAGTTGGCAGCGAAGAAACATTATCACTCAATAGTTGCTTGGTCTCGATCACCCTATCAACGTCAGATTCAGCCACAACAACCGGCGACACAATTAATAGGCCGAGCAAAAAAATGCTTTTATTAATCAGTCCCATAACAATTTCATTCGATTTATTTTTCATTTTTCTCCATCCTTGAGAACTTTGCGAAGATGGCTATACCAGCGGCCTTGCCCATCCTCTAGCTTTTCTAAAACCACAAATCCGTCACGATTTAACTCGGTTACCTCACCAAAATTTTTGCCAACACGATCCCCCACAGCAACGCGTGATAACTGCCCTACTGGATCAATCACTAACATCCACTCTTTCTGCTGATCTTGGATCAAGCCTGAAATAGACAGCGATTCAAGATCAAAGTGCTCCAGAGGAGACTTATCACGGGTCAAGTCAGGTGTCGATGTACGCTTCTTCACTGCCCAATTAATGCCATTTTTTGAACTCTGTGAACGAAATGGATCTCGCTTGACAACGTTTGCCTGATCATATTCTTGTACAATTTCAAACACTGGCAGTGCATCGATCTTGCTATCGGACAATGCTACTGACTGTTTCAGCTCAGCTTCAATATGTTCACTATCAAGTTGAACAGAACAACCCGAGATGGCCAGTGACCCTAGTAACCAATGGTAACTCTTCATCCTCTGACCTCCTCTGGCAATAAGCGGTATGTTTTGGCGAGGAATACCAAATCCAAGGTCCCAGCTTTACTCGCTGTGACGGTAAAATCGTGCAAGCTAAAGAATCGATTTAGCTGAGTGAGCGCAGACAAAAATCCCATCAGCTGTTGATAACTACCAGAAATAGTAATTTTCAAAGGTAACTCAGCATAGAGATCTGATGTAACCACAGATTGAGGGTTCACCATGGAGGTAACTAGACCAAATCGATTCGCAGCCATGGTAATATCCTCCAAAATTTCTGGAACCTCAGATGATGAAGGCATTGCTGCGGCCAACAACTCAATGGTCGTGTCCAGCTGGTTCATCTGGTCTTCATAAACTGATTTCTTGCCAATTAAATCCGCATTTCGGCCATACTCTTCAATTAAGTTGCGCTGATGGTTTTGAACTTGATCCCATGTCCGCAGACTATCTGAAATAGTAACCACGTAAAAAAGCAACAAGATCAGCAGCACCAACGAGGCTGAGCAGGCCCTCAACATTGCAGGTGACCATGCAGAAATATCAGTTATTGACGCTATATCTAGCGTTGAACTTATGGAAAGTTTCGTTTTTGAAGAATTTTTCATCGCTTAGATTCCTTTCTAAACCATTGATATTAAAACTTTTCTAAAGAGAGCTTGTGCGTGCCTCTAGTTTAAATGTATTCAATTGCTTTCCTTTCTTGGTTGCGATGGAGATGAGCTCTGGGTCCCGCAACACCGATGAACGCTCAATAGCTCGCATCAAATCAGCAATATTACCGTTCGCTTGTGCCCTGCCAATGATTGTCACAGCAGACTCTGATCGATTGACAGAACTCACCACAATTCCCCTTGGAACAATCGCAGAAAGTTCAGCAAAAACCATCGCTGAATCGGTAGTTCCATTTTGAAGCCCATTCAACAAATCTATTTTTTCGATTAACGCCTGTTTTCTCGATGCCAAATCCTTTATCTCACCCAAAGCATCATTTTGAGTTAACAATTTTTTCTCTATAAAATCATTCTCAGCCTCGACAATCGAAATTTGATGATCAACGACCACACCCAACAGTATCGCGAGGAGCGAAGCAGCAACGCCAGCAGTAGTCAATCTGAACACATTTTTGCGCTTGCGATGAGCATTGAGCGCATCGCGCCAGGGTAAAAAATTATATGCTTTCATGCTGTAATGCTCCCAGTGCAAGACCAAGGGCCACTGTCAAAGATGGGTCAATGGAAACTCCGGGCAAAATGGAAGTGTCGAATACTGCCGCAGGAATACTTGAATTATTGACAATATAGCCAGCCAGTTGATCAAGCTGTGAAAGTCCACCAGTTAATACTAAACGATCAATAGTCAAATCAGCTTTGCCAGCTCCTTTGAGTAATCGCGCTATATTTCTCATCAATTTATTGGCAAACTCATCGATGATCGGCGCTAATCTGGATGGCTCCAGCGTCGCTCTAAAAGCGATATCCTCAGCTTCTTCAGGGGTTAGATCAAAGTGTTCTTGTATTAGCACTTTCAGCTGGTTTGCTCCAACCGCCAACTCATCGGAGTAAACGATATCTTCTTCGCTAAACACGACGAGTTTGAGTGAATCGGCTCCCAGATCAACCATAGCGACTGCATTAATATCATTGGCCTCGGACTGATCTGTCTCTGGCATCCTATGGTTCAATTGACATTGCCATTGATAGGCTCTTACCAAGGCGTTTAAATCCATCTCAATTGACAAGAGGTCAAGTCCAGTGCCTTGAAAAACTTGTTGCCTCGCCAAAATATCACTACGCCGGCAAGCGGCGATGCAAACCGTAGTATTATCGTTACTCTCCTCGGCTCCATGAGATAAGGTGTAATCCAAGCTTAAATCCGCCAAAGATAAAGGGAAGAGTTTACTCGCCTTTAATTCGACGAACGCGGCTATCTGCTGAGGATTAAGATTCTTCGCTAGATCCACACGTTTTTCCATCACCAACGAGTTGGATACGGCACAAAAAACCTTGGCCTTGGAAACGCCAATAGCATTGCATGCATTGTTAATACTTTTAGCCACTGCCGAGGGGTCGCTAATCTGCTTATCCTGCACAGCGCCGGCTGGCAATTTTTCGGTCACTGCAGCGAAAATTTCCATGCCAGAGGATTGTTTCTTCAAAGCCACTAACTTTACCGCTGAGGCGGAAATATCAATACCCAGCGAAATTTGCTTGCTTGTCGCAAAACTAAAGTTTGGCCACCATGATTGTCTACTGCTGTGTTTATCCTTAAACAAAACAACTCCATGTAAAAATTAATCTATACACTAATAGATAGACCATAATTTAATTGCATATTGGGATGCACATCACATTCCTGACAATCTATAATGTTGTTTTGAATCAGCACTGACGAAAAGCTATGAATCGCTTAGAAGCACTCAAGATCGGTATGCTCTGCCTTTTATTTGGTATCGGTAGTGTTTTAATGGTATCCGCGTGTCTGTATTTATACCTCAGCCCCAAGCTACCTTCTGCCGAGGAATTAAAAGATGTAAAGCTTCAAATTCCGCTCAGGATAACAAGTCAAGACCTGAAAATTATTGGTGAATTCGGTGAGAAGAAACGTAAACCGGTAACCTTCGAACAACTGCCGCAACATATGGTGGACGCACTGCTATCGGCAGAGGATGCAACTTTTTTTGATCACAACGGCATTGTTATTTCAGGCCTGGTCAGATCAGTGGTTCAGCTGTTGAAAGAAGGCCGCGCAATGGGTGGTGGCAGTACCATTACAATGCAGGTAGCGCGGAACTTCTTTCTTCATAAACGCAAAGAATTTACCCGTAAGTTTAACGAGATTCTTCTCACCTTCCGTATCGAGGACCAACTAACCAAAAAAGAAATCCTGACTCTTTATGCCAATAAAGTATTTCTTGGTAAAACCGCATACGGTTTCGCGGCCGCGGCAAAGGTTTACTATGGCAAAGATCTCCAGCAGCTGAGTATAGCTGAGATGGCAATGATCGCTGGCATCGCGCAAACACCGTCTAGAAATAACCCAATAGCTAACCCAAAAAGGGCCACACAGCGGCGAGACTGGATACTGGGAAGGATGCTCAAGCTGGGTAAAATAACCGATTTTGAGTACCGTCAAGCCATTGCAGAAATTGATCGTGCGTCCTATCACGGGTCAATGTCTGAGCTACAAGCACCCTACATAGCCGAAATGGTTCGGCAACAGATTATCTCTAAATTTGGTTTAAAAGCTTACACTGAGGGTTATACTGCCATCACCACCATAGATTCGCAAATGCAAGAAAGTGGTGTCAAAGCTCTGCAAGCAGGCATGCTATCTTATGACATCCGGCATGGTTATCGTGGTGTTGAAACCAATATTCCAGACGCGGAGCTGTGGGCGGAGACTCTCAGGGAGACAGCCACCGTGGGGCCCTTGGAGCCAGCAATTGTGATTTCCGCGGCCGATGATCGGCTGATAGTATTAGACAAAAATCTATCCGTACTCACTATAAACTGGTCTGATGGTTTGAGAGGCCTTCGACTCTACAAAACTGTCAACGCTCGCAGTGCACCCATCACCTCCGCTACGGATGTATTTACAGTGGGCGATGTCATTCGCATTCAACGCGAAACTGATACTCAACTTCGTCTGGGACAGTTGCCTGAAGTTCAGTCGGCGTTAGTTGCCCTTGATCCAACTAACGGCGCCATAAGAACTCTGGTAGGTGGCTTTGATTATAATCAAAGTCGATTTAATCGAGTGACGCTGGCGAAGCGCCAACCCGGGTCTAATTTCAAGCCGTTCATCTATGCCACGGCTCTTAGCAATGGTTTCACTCCTGCGTCAATGATCAATGATGCACCTATCGTTTTTGACGACTTCAAACTCGAAGACACCTGGCGCCCGGAAAATGACGGTGGAAAGTTTTATGGTCTGACGCGGCTGCGAGAGGCTCTCTATCGGTCCAGAAATCTAGTATCCATTCGTCTGCTGCGTCGCATGGGTTTCGACCGCACTTTTGAAGGACTGCAGTCCTTTGGTTTTGATACTGCGGAGATGCCCATGGATTTATCTCTTGCGCTGGGCAGTCACGCATTGACACCACTGGAGATAGCCACTGGATACGCAGTTTTCGCCAATAATGGCTTTGGTGTGTCGCCTTTTATTCTGGATAAAGTCATCGATAGAGATGGCAATATTATCTTTCAGGCCGACCCACTGGTTGCCTGTGATCCCTGTATAAACGGCCAGTCTGTCAGTTCAGCGGGAACTTCTTCGTCAACCGAGGTAGAGCAGCAGCTTGAGCTATTATTTGCTGATCTTGAGCAAGTATCTGGAGAGGATGGCGACCGCTACAGCTGGGACAAGGTGAAACAGAGCCTCAAGACCCTACCGGAAAAAGAATTTAAGCCAGCTGAGCGGACACTTGATCCACAGACCGCATTTTTAATTGACTCCATGCTTAAAGACGTCATCACGCGCGGCACTGGCCGCAAGGCCAAAAAACTCAACCGCACCGACATCGCGGGAAAAACCGGTACCACAAATGGACCTGTGGACGCCTGGTTTTCTGGCTATTCACCGCATTTAGTGGCAACAGCCTGGGTGGGCTTCGATGACAATTCGGTACTGGGAAGAAACGAGTATGGTGGCTCGGCTGCGCTGCCAATTTGGATAGATTTCATGCAATCCGCACTTGCGGGAAAACCAGAAATTATTCGATCCCAACCCAACGATATCATCATAGCCAAAATAGATCCTGACTCCGGGCAGCGAGTAAGACCTGATCAAGAGGGTATTTTTGAATTTTTCAAAAAAGAAAATCTTCCCGAGGCACCTGAGAAACTCAGTTCGAGCGGTAATGATCAAAACGCGCTGCCCGATGACATTTTTTAACTAGGTAAGCCTACATGAATCTACGATATTGTTTAGCCTGCAAGTATCTACTGAGAACTGCCAGATGATCCTAGAATGGTCAGAGATAGATACCGTATTTTTAGACATGGATGGCACCCTATTAGATCTTCACTTCGATAATTTTTTCTGGCTTTCACATCTTCCCGATCACTATGCAACGCAATTTCCGGAAAACGAAGATCAAGCCCGTCGCGAATTACATCAGCAAATTATGAGTCGTCGAGGCACACTGCCCTGGTACTGCACCGATTTCTGGTCAGGCCACCTCGGTCTCAATATCATCGCTCTGAAGCGGCAGATAAGCCACCTCATCAAACAAAGACCATACAGTATTGATTTTCTGCGGGCATTAGCCAATGAGGGTAAAGCGCGAGTGTTGCTTACTAATGCTCACCGTGATGGCATTGACCTCAAATTTTCAGTCACCGGCATCGACGCTCATCTGGACAGCGTTATCTCTTCCCATGACTTTGATCACCCCAAAGAGTCACAACTGTTTTGGCAAGCTCTTCAATCCAGTATGCCCTTTGACAAAAATCGAGTGTTGTTTGTCGATGATTCAGAATCAGTGCTCAGTGCAGCCAGAGATTACGGTATAAAACACCTGTTGCGCATTGCCAAACCGGATAGCCAAAAGCCTGCGGTGTTGGAGAGTAGCTTTCCCTCTATCGTTGATTTTGATCAGCTGTTAAGCGATGCTGGAAACTTGCTTTGTGACGGCTAAGGTTTAACCTTAAAAATTATCAACCTGAAATATTATGGAGACCAGCATGTATAAGTTGCCACTGGCCCTAGCCTTTGTCTGGGCTGTTTTGTCAAGCGGCTACAGCACCGCAGACTTGGGTTATCAAATGCCCCCCAAGATCATGGCAGATTTGGTCGATGCTCCCAGGCGACCCGGTGTTACCCTGTCTGACAACAAACAATGGTTGGTAATTTTGCACAGACCCGGAGCGCCGTCCATCAGCGATCTGGCTCAGCCAGAGGAAAAATTAGCCGGCTTGAGAATTAATGCCAATGTATTTGGCCCGAGTCGATCGAGCGGCTATACCAAAATAGAGATCCGCTCAGTATCTGGCGGCAGGGTTATACCAGTGGACGACTTGCCCGAGGGCAAAATTATGAGTACTAGTTTCTCTCCCGACTCAAAACATCTCGCCTATGTGGTTGAGGATAATGCTGGACTTACACTGTGGAGTTTTAATCTCGAACAAGAACAATCAAAGCGTGTGGCTGATGTTTACCTCAACGCCTCTCTTGGTGGCAGTCGCTATTTGTGGAAGCGGGATTCCAGTGGCTTTTATACTCGGATTACCGTGGCAAACCCAATGGATCGCCCAACACGCTCCATTGCGACTGCTGAGCCGATTATTCAAGTGACCTCTGGTGAGAAGGCGGCAGTGCGAACCTACTCAAACCTACTCAAACCTACTGAAAACGCCCTATGATGCTAAATTATTTGAATTTTTAACCATCTCACAGATGGTCAGTATTAGCCTCAACGGCAAGATCCAAAAATTAGGAAGACCAGCTATTTATAGCCGCTACAGTCAGTCTCCCGATGGCAACTACTTGCTGGTATCGCAGTATCAAAAGCCATTTTCTTATCTCGTGCCCGCTAGTCGCTTTCCGATGCTCACAGAAATATGGACACCAAGCGGTGGTTTGATTGCCCAAGTTGCCGATCTACCCTCCGGCGAAAATATCCCCAAAGGCTTTGATTCGGTTATAAAGGGACGACGCAACATCGCCTGGCGTGGCGATCTCGCCGCAACCCTGTTTTGGGCGGAGGCTCAAGATGGTGGTGATATGGCGGCTGACGTTGACTTCCATGACGCTGTTTACATCTGGAGCGCACCTTTTAAGTCAACACCCAAGTTGTTACAAAAAGTAGAGCGTCGGTTTGCCGGCATCGAATGGGGCAACAGCAATTTTGCCGTGATCGGCGATTGGCGATTCAGTGATCGGCAATACCGCGCCTGGAAATTCTCTCCCGACAATCCCCTGGCAGAGAAAAAACTTTTTCAGCAACGCTCCTACAACGATCGCTACAACGATCCCGGTAACTTTGTCACGGAGACCAATGAATATGGTGTTAACGTTATCAAGGTTTCAAGCGACAACACTAGCGTGTTTCTAACCGGTAATGGTGCCTCACCTGAGGGCAATATTCCCTTTATGGATACCTTCGACTTCTCCAATGGTGAAAAGCAACGCCTGTGGCAATCTGAAGCACCCTATTATGAGAGAATTGTTGCCACATTAGACCAATCTGCCAACAAAGTGTTAACCCTTCGCGAAGCAAAAACTGAGCAACCCAACTTCTTTGTCCGCGATCTCAAAAATACTACAGTTAACCAATTTACCCAGTTTCCTCATCCATCCCCCGCATTTGCCAATGTCAGCAAAGAGACGATAAAGTACCAACGCAGTGACGGCGTTGATCTCAGTGGGACCCTTTATCTCCCTCCCGACTACGACAAAAGCCAGGGACCGCTTCCGGTATTAATGTGGGCCTATCCCCTTGAGTACAAAGATAAAGCAGTGGCCAGTCAAGTGACAGACTCACCCTACGAATTTGTAAGAGTCAGCTACTGGGGGCCGCTGCCCCACCTATCCCAAGGGTTCGCTGTGTTTGATGACCCCAAAATGCCAATTATTGGTGCTGGCGATAACTTACCCAACGATAACTTTCGGCAACAACTGATAGACAGCGCCCAAGCAGCCGTTGATGTGTTGGTGGAGCGTGGCATTGCCGATCCTGACCGAATCGCCATTGCCGGGCACTCCTATGGTGCCTTCATGGTGGCCAATTTACTCGCTCACAGCGACTTGTTCGCTGCCGGCATTGCTCGCAGCGGAGCCTATAACCGAACCCTGACACCCTTTGGTTTCCAAGGTGAAGAACGCAGTTTTTGGGAGGGACAATCGGTTTATGCAACCATGTCGCCCTTTTTTCATGCAGAGAAAATCAACGAACCTATGCTTATGATCCATGGCAAAGAGGATCCCAATTCTGGTACGTTTCCAATGCAATCTGAACGTATGTTTGCCGCCATGAAAGGCTTGGGCGGTGATGCCAGACTGGTAATGCTACCCCATGAGCAACACGGCTATCGGGCGCGGGAGTCTCTAATGCATCTGCTCTGAGAGCAACAGCGATGGCTGGATAAATTCGTTGCCAAGGCAGACTAATTCGAGACCCTGATTCAGCAATGATCACTATTCGACACTACCAGTCATGGGATGCCCCCGAACTGTGGAATATCTTTTATCACACTATTCGCCACATCAATCGCCGTGACTATTCTCAAGCCCAGGTCTGTGCCTGGGCATCAGACCATCTAGACCCGGCGCTATGGCAACAAAAGATGGATGACATATCGCCCTATATTGCCGAGCTTGAGGGTCGCGTTGTGGGCTATGCCGATCTCCAAACAGATGGTCTCATCGATCATTTTTTCTGCCATTATCAATACCAAGGAAGATGCGTTGGTGGCCAGCTGATGGAACATATTTTTGCTCAGAGCAAAGCCCGGAGCATCAATCGATTGCACTCCGAAGTCAGCATCACGGCCCGCCCCTTTTATCAACGATTTGGCTTTGTGGTCAACAGAGAACAAATGGTGGAGATCAGAGGTGCAAGGTTAAAGAATTTTGTTATGGACAAATTTAACTGACAGGCTTTGCAAAAAGTACTGACTACCACCAACTGGAATGCCACCCATTTTAAGCATAATAAGTGACTTGTCCCAAATTACTATGGGTTTGTCCCAAAATAATAGTGCTCTGTCCCAAAACAGTCGTGTTGTTGTCCCTTTTTATTATTGCCGGATTTTTCCAAGTCGTTAAACTTATTAGCAAGAGTTGCACATAAACATCGCAATTCTTGAATTTTTAAACATTAATCTTAAGGAGAAGCATGATGAGAGAATTAACAAAAAATGAAATGGAAGAGATAACTGGTGGTGTTAACTGTGGCTACTCGGCACTTGTGGGAGCGGCATGGGGGCTTCGAGTTGGAGGTCTATGGGGTGCTGCAGCTGGTGCAGCCATCGGTGGTGGTTTTTGTTTAGCAGGAGTTGCTCTTGCATAGCATCTTAAACCAATGTGGCAATGGTTCGGCTCTGAACCATTGCCAAACCGATAGGCCATAATATATGAGGAGTTCAAAACACCTACCGTATCTTACAAAAGGAATATTGCTATGAACCAACTAATATCATTTTTCTCGCTATTAAAAACAGCATTTTTTAGAGCTCTGAATACAGAAATAAAATTTTGGGGGCTTTGTGGGTTCTGCGCCATCTATCTGGTGTTTAGATCTCTGCAAATCTATGTTGTTGAGTATGATAACAAGTTAGCCAAAATATCCGATTTGAGCTTTGTCAAATTTCTCTCACTAGAAATAATTGGGGCATTGATTGTCACTTTATTCGTTCTGCTATTACTTGAACTCTTCAATGATAAGTTGACGTTGACGACGAAAAACAAATAAAAAAATAGAGCCTCGCTGGGTAGCTGAAATTAGCCAATTAGTTGTCAAGATTGTTTTTGTTATGGATAAAGCTGCGCGCCGAGCAACATCAGAGATTGACCGTTTCCGGCATTGTCTGGCATTGAAAGTGGGTACTTGTAGATGCTAGTCTATTCACATAGGAAGGTGACTAGAGTGAGAATATATCGTGGCAGAGATCATACACTTAGACGCTAATGCTCCAATATCAGACATTTTAGACATTATTGATAGAGATGCTGGGGTAATACTGGACAATGTTCTGGATCAAGAATTCATTGACCAAATGCAACAGGAATTAGACCCTTATCTAAAGAATTATATTAAGGGTAATTCAGACTTTACCGGATTTGAGACAAAACGGGTCGGCGGCCTCTTGGCCAGGTCAGAGGCTTGCAGAGAATTAGCTGTGCATGACAAGATCAACCATCTTGCCGATGCATTTTTAAGTCCTTTTTCGGATGGTTATCAACTGCACTTCACCTCGGCGATCAGCATCGGTCCCGGCGAGACACAGCAAATACTGCATCGTGATCGAGGTCTCTGGGGTGGTTATATTCCGCGGAAAATAGAGACCCAATTCAGCACAGTTTGGGCTCTATCTGACTTCACACGCGAAAATGGCGCCACTCAAGTTGTTCCTGGCTCGCATAAATGGGAAAAGGGAAGACAACCAAAAGCCGATGAAATCGCCTACGCCGAAATGTCATCTGGGGCTGTTCTTTTGTACACTGGAACCGTTCTCCACGGTGGCGGAGATAATATCACTAAGAATGAAATACGAACTGGCGTATTCATGCATTACGCCCTCAACTGGCTGCGGCAAGAAGAGAACCAATATCTCTCCTGCCCTCCCGACGTGGCGAAAGATTTTAGCCCTGAGTTGAGATCATTAATCGGCTACTCAAAGGGCGGTTTTGTACTCGGTTTTTATACAGACCCCAACGATCTTGGAGGCACCATGGATTCAGTCAGCCCGGAAAAGATGTTCGGTGCCGATAAAGATGGTTTTTCCACACTGCCATCGCAAACTAACCTGGTTAAAGACACCTCCTGACCCTTTGTTGGTTAAACGGCGCGAATGCCAATGACATTCTTGGCATTAAACTCGATCGCACTTTTCAAACATCCTGACGTAAGTAAGTCGATATTTGAAAACTCGCGTGATAATCATCATAAAGTTTTTTCACAAGCTGCTGCGCCCGAGACATACCCAACTCCGTTACCTCGCCCTCTTCTGAACAAAATTGACCGTAGGGCATGGCAAAGTAGGGTCTGTGTAAACCAGCTGTCTGTCCGTCATCAAAAGGTTTGCGCAAGCGCACCCTGATGTCATTAGGTTGCAGGTGCACGAATTCGCCCTCAACCACTGCACCATCGACAGTAAGGGTAACTTTTGGCTGTGTTAGTAGCATGTTTCTCTCCTGTAATGTCAGTGTATACATCAAGAAGAAATTCACTCGGTGGGGCCTGTATTTTTGCCTAAGCCACATCTCAGAGTACTCTTATAACTCTTATAACTCTGATAACCACCTTGCACAGGTCTGCAGGTTGGCGGAGCCGACGCTCTCTCTTAATGTTTTCCTAGTATATAAACTTTTCCCCTAAAGAACCAAGAATAAAAACAGATCCGAGACTCGCTTAAATTATGTATTTATTCATAGTACCCTAACCAATAATTACAGATGCATGCGAGACGTAGAATGCCCAAAATCAGCCCTCTGTTGTTAGCTCTGTCTGCAACAGCTATCTTTGCCACCTCCTTGTCTGTGGCCAGTGGCTACCAACGAGATGCTTTTGGTTACCGCAGTTACAAGCCCATGACCTCTGTGGGATTCTACACCGGCAAAGTCTGTGATTATGTCAACATTGATCACATTGTCAGTCTCAAAGATGCCTATGACAGTGGCGCGGCGACTTGGAACGCATCAAAAAAACAAGCCTTTGCCAATGATAGATTCAACCATGCGCCTTCATGTGCAAGGGTAAATAGCTCAAAAGGCTCCGCCGGCCCCAGTGATTTTTTACGACGATCGAGAGACGGCAAAGGTTTAGATTATGAGATCCTGCCCTGGTGTGACTACGTTAACCGATACCGAGCGGTTAAAATCAAGTACGGCTTATCCTTTGAAGGCAACAATAAACAACTTTTTGCAGCCTGTCAGTGATCGCTCGTACTTGTGGATAATACCGGCTTTACCTGCTCCCAATGAAACCAAAACCCGTTTTGTTGTAAACTGATCTCCATTCAAGGGCAATCACCAAGGGCATGCAACCTGCACTTTGCTATTGTTGCTCACCAACTATCCTCAGAGGGTCTATGAACAGAGACAACCAGGACACATCGGTCAGGCTGGATAAATGGTTATGAACTATCTAGTCGTACTTTTGAGCGAATTTTGTATGTCGATATACTAACAAAGAATTATTACTTGAGGCCTCACAAAACTAGCTCTTTTTATCTAGCGACAGATATTCATCAGATTTGCTCAGCAACTCTCTCCAAATTTATTATCAAAACTCACTATCGCTGCGTTCTCTTAAAACTCAGTTTTTCTTTTAGTCGGCGTCTATAGCAAACAAATCATCCACAAAGTCCAACTCAACGAAAGGCACATTAGCGATTTGACTAAATTTGTTATTGATTTACAGTGCTTCAACGATTTTTCCTGATTCTATAAAAAAGGCAATTAGGCAATGGATATTTTTCGTAACATGCAGATATTTGTAGAGGTCGCTCGAGAAAAGAGCTTTCGAGGGGCTGCAGATAAACTAGAGATGCCCAATTCCACTGTATCCAGGCGTATCGCCGAACTTGAACGTGATGTCGGGCTTCGCCTGTTTGATCGCAGCACACGACGTGTAAGCCTAACCGATGCCGGCAAACTCCACCTCCACAACTGCGAAAAAATTTTGGATAACGCTAGACTAGCTCACGAGGAGCTAGCCGACTTACGCTCCGCTCCAAGCGGTAAGTTGAGCGTTGTCTCTAATATGGCTCCAGCGACGCAATGGATTGTGCCACTTCTACCCGCTTTTAGTCGTCGCTATCCTGAAATTTCGATTGATCTGGACATCGCTTCTGACTACCCCAATCCTTTACAAAACGGAGTAGACGTTGCTATTGTAATGGGACCTGTTGTACAGCAAGACCTAGTAGCTCGACGAATTGTAAAGCTCGGCGGACTCGGCCTTTATGCATCACCGAGTTATGTTGAAAAGCATGGCTCTCCAGACTGCCCTGCTGAGATGGGCAAGTATCAAGCTCTGACGCACTTAAATATTCAACAATGGCATCTGGTGAATAACGGCAATAGTAAAATGGCAATAATTTCACCAAATGGGCGTATTCGTGTAGCTAATTTTACTGCCTTGCAGAAGCTGTGCTTAGCAGGCGCAGGGGTATGTGTCTGGCACGAGTCGCACGCACAGAAACTGGTCAAGGCTAATCAACTACTGCGTGTGTTGCCCCAGTGGTCTTTGCAGCCCTGGTCATTTTATGCTGTTACCACCTCAAGGCATATACCCGCCAGAGTACGTGCTTTTATTGACTTTTTGACACAGAATCAGCCCAGATGAAGTTGACTCCCGCTTCATTAATAGTCCGCCAGATTTATAATTTGAGGTAGGCTTGAATCAGCCGTTTATGACGCGTTGCTTTATTCAGCAGCCATGGGAGACCGGATAGCTTGATAAGACTATTGCTCCGCTCATAGAACAGTCTGCTGCCATTTTCTATCTTTATCGTGATATATTACTCATGTCATTGTCTGTCCCCCAAGTGAAAATAACAAATAGAGGGTATGGACTATGAACATCGAACAATCTTTGCAACAACAATTTAATCTACAGCTGGGCGACGACCTTAAATCAAACACCCTGCTCAAGTTTTTTGGCAAAAGCTGTGTTACCTTGATATTGGCTTTCTTTTCGATGGGAACGGCGATCGCCGCCACCTTTCACACAGATATCATAGCTGGAGTAGAGGTGGACATTCGTAAGGGAGGTAAGGATAAGTATCCTCTGGTTATATTTTCCCATGGCTTTGGCGGCTGCCCCAGTGGAAACGATGAGATTCAAGAGAATTTAGCCAACAGAGGCTATACAGTGATCGCACCGAAACACCAAGACTGCTTGGACGAAACCCCGGTAAAAGAGGGAGAGTGGGGTGAGCCAAAAGAATGGACCGAAGAAACTTATAGCAGCAGACGCGATGACATAAGCGACATTCTTGCCGCCTTGCCATACGAAGAGAAGTGGGCACAATACATCGACTTCGAAAACATCGGCTGTATGGGTTACTCACTCGGTGGTTATACCTGCATGGGTCTTGCTGGTGCGTGGCCTAGCTGGAGTAATTACCAAATAGACGCCTTTGTGTTACTCTCGCCTTGGCACTTTCCATATTCAGTTGAGCGAAAAAAGAAGCGGGAAGACCCAATTGAAGATATGCACGGTCGTGCAATCTTGTATATGGGCGGTTCATTGGATAATCCAATAACTTGGTCCAGAGACGAGGATGGAATGATATCGCAAAACCTCAAGAAACTCTTCGATCGGACACCAACCCATGAGAAATATATTCAGATATTTAAAGGTGCACATCACTTTTCGTTTAAAGATAAGCACTCTTTTTCAGATGAGCAAATACAGTTTATTGAAGAGAAAGCGGAAGAATTGGGTATAACACTTGATGATGATTGGTGGAAACCAGAAAACCATCGACGATTCCACAAGGATATGTCCTATTACATTAACTCTTTCTTCAATGCATATTTGGGTGGAAACAAGAAAAAGCTGGACAGGTGTAAGAGCGATCAACTGCAATATGTGCAGGCCGGGTCACATTTTCAAAAGTATTGTCAATTGTCGACGCCAGAAACCGAGTGAGTAATTAATTTGACAATCGTGAGAGCTGATGCGCTGAAGGATTCTGCAATATTGTCTGTTACATATCGGCAACAAATTGGATAACGTTTCGTTCAGTGAGTGCAGCAGCAAAAGCGATGTTTTTCACTATAAAAATTGTGTTTGGTCAACGTGAAGATCTGCAATTGACAACACGGGTGCGCGCAAAAGCTGATTAGTGATGGCCAGCTTTTGCGCGTAAGCCCACAGAGGTCTATGTTGTATTAAAAGATCCATGCCGCAACTAGAGCTCGTTAGGCGACTTCTAGAATAAGCATTTCCACTCATGGTCTTATACGGAAACCACTTGTAAAAAAAGTTGGCCACCGCTCAATTATTTTGTCGTTAGATTCCAGTTAGATTCTGCTTTTTAGTACTTATGATATGTCCGTAGTTTTCATGGCTTCCTCTTCGGAGGAAACCTATTGGCTCGCCGATTGCGCCATTTTTGGAACAGTCCTCTCCATATCGATGGGTTTTTCCACCGCCAGGATTCTGTCACAGTAACAATATAAATTTTCAAGGGAGTCAATGGTATCAACAAGTCCTGCGCTTTTCGATGGCCTATCGCGACGCTACTTACAGCGATAGTAGCTACTGTCCTATTTTTTACTAAAATCGATCGAGGCCTTGGAGCCGATTTGGTGCGTAATGGTGACTGGTACACCAGCAAGAGTGTTGGCTCAATTCACGCCGATGCGACGACTAGAGCGATGATTGCCATAAGCGGTTTATTAGCGTCTACCCAACAGGATTCGATGTACTACACATTGAGATCAGTATCGGGACGGCCCCTGCGTCTCAACTGTCGCTACCGCATTGAGGGAGGCGAATACGAGGCCAACTGGTGGAGCATTACTGCCTACGGCCCGGATTACTTCCTCATTCCCAATCAGGAAAAACGTTACTCTTATAACAACGAAAATATCGCCCGAGATGACAACGGCCAGTGGGTTATTCATATTAGCACCCACAAGGAGACTGGCAATTGGTTGCCTGTTGGTGCATCCGTAACGGATGTCGATCATCAGAATAGTAATTACGACTTTGATCTTCTACTACGCCTTTACACTCCTGGAGATACCTACCTACAGAATCCGGAGTCAGCTCCGCTACCTACTGTGACTAGAGAGGAGTGTTCATGAAAACATTGCGCTGGGTTATCGCTATTTTTCTGTTTGGCTGGCTAGGACAGTACCTGATGGCGGTAATGATACCCTATCTGGTGATGGAGCGGCTTTACATTAAAGCCGCAGAGCGCACCGGTTATAACCAACTCGTTGTGATTTCGCGGATCGATGAGACTTCGCGCTGGGTGGTACGTCCAAGCCCTGACCTGATGTACGCCAGTTGTATGTACAACCTCGAAGAAGGGCCACTAGCAATTAGCGCTCCAGTGCCTGAGCGCTATTGGTCGATGCAGTTTTACCAAATGAATACCGATAATTTCGCCAGTATCACCAACCAGCGTAAACAGCAGTCCCGGGTTGGTACACGCGTTGAGGTAACGTTGGTTGGACCAGATGCTAGCCCCTCTGACTATGCTGGCGAGGTGATCCAGTCACCATCTGTTCGCGGTGTGATGCTAATGCGTGCCTCGGGCATAGGCAATGACTCTCAAATGCTGAGTGCACTCAATAACAGTCGCTGCAGTCCACTTAATCAAGTCGCATCCAGTTGAATACTTTTATAAATAGCAAAATAGCAAAATAGCAAAATAGCAAGGAATATTGAATATGAATCATAAAAAATCCATTTTGGCTAGCGTTTTTATCGGTCTCAGTGCTGCCTGGGCGTCTGGGGTCAATGCTGAGGATATTCGGTTGGACGAGATCATCGTTACCGCTCAAAAGCGCGTGGAAAGCCTTCAAGACGTGCCTATCTCAGTTGCCACAATGACTGGTGAGAAAATTGATGATATTGGTATCACCTCGTTGCAAGAATTAACCCAGTATATGCCCAATGTAACTGTTAATGCCGGCGCGGGAACGCCGAACTTGTTTGTGCGCGGTGTTGGTTCTGGCACTAATCAGGGGTTCGAACAATCTGTTGGCACGTATACCGATGGCGTTTACGCCGGACGTGGTCCGCTGGCTGCGGTTCCAACCACCATGGACCTAGAGCGCGTTGAAGTCCTCAAGGGTCCCCAGGGCATTCTGTTTGGTAAGAATACGGTTGCTGGTGCCATCAATGCCACCAGCGCCAAACCCACCGATAAGTTTGAGGGAATGGTTGAGTCCATGTACGAACTCGAGCACGGTACACAGCAATACAACATGGTGCTTTCCGGGCCGCTGACAGACAGTCTGTCTGGTCGCCTGGCGGTGCGCCATGATGCGCCGGGAGATGGCTGGTGGGAAAATGTCACCACCGGTGATGAGGGGCCAAACCATGACAACTGGTATACTCGAGGCAGCCTGCGCTGGGTTGCTAGCGATAGTCTCGAGGTCAGTGCCAAGTACGAATCCGGTGACTTCAAGAGTGACACAACTCAGGCGGTAGTGTACCAATCGGACTTCGCTGGGCAAACGAACTTTGCTGGCGTAGTGCCGTTTCCGGTGATCTCGGACCGGGACAAGGGTGCCGGTGATGCGGGAAGCCGCAAAGAGACCAACACAGAAGTGTTTGCGCTGACGGTTGATTGGGAGCTAGACTTTGCCACCTTTACTTCGCTTACAGCCTACTCGGCCTACGACCTACTGTCGGCGGGCGATACCGATATCAACGCCGCGCCCTCTATCCACCGTACACGGACGGAAGACTTCGAACAGTACAGTCAGGAGCTGCGCCTAGTATCACCCGGCGGCGAGACCATCGACTGGATTACTGGCGCCTACTACCAGCGCAACGAGCTGGATATCAGCCGCCGTCTGGACACCTTAGATTTTGCGCAGTCAGGTCCCTTGAGTAGTGCCCCACTGTATAATCCTGGTACGAGTGTACCCACTATTTTCGATCAGGAAGGTGAAAGCTGGGCCGTATTTGCCCAAGGTACTTGGAATGCCTCTGACACGCTGCGTCTAACCCTTGGCCTGCGCTATAACAAGGACTCCAAGGATTTGGATAAAATTACAGACTCCACAGGACTGCTGTCTAGGACACTTACGGGTTTTTCTCCTATCAACACTAAAGCCGAGCTAATTGCTGATCTGCGCTCTCACAGCTTTACCGACCTCAGCCGCGAAGAAGGCAAGACGACTTACTCCACTAACATTCAATGGGATGCCACTGTGGACACCATGCTCTACGCCAGTGTTGGCACAGGTTACAAGGGGGGTGGTTTTGATGAGGCCTACAGCGGTCCTGGCTATGAAATTCGGCGATTCCATCCTACCTTGGGCCAGCTCCCATCTGTACCGGGCAATGATCCCTCAATACTTGAGTACGAAAGCGAAGAGGTTCTCTCCTATGAAATTGGCGCGAAAATGAGTCTGCTGGATGGTGCTGCAGAATTGAACACAGCTGTGTTTAAAATGGAGTACGACAACCTGCAAACCAGTTCTCTCGTCGGCGATGCATTCCTTGTGGGTAATGCTGGTGAGTCGATCAGTCAAGGCGTGGAACTGGATGGTCGCATCATGTTATCCAAGCGTTTAACTGTCGGGGGCGCAGTGGCCTACCTTGACGCTCACTATAAACACTTTAGCGGCGCTACCTGTACCACCCCGCAAGCTATGGATCCGGCGAACAATCCCGGCTGTCTGCTCGAAGACGGCAGTAATATCGTCGTCGCGGGTCAGAAAGGCGGTCAGGATCTGAAGGACAAGACCATGGTATTTGCGCCGGATTGGAGCGCTAATCTATACGCCAAATATGTAATTCCAATAGGCAGTACCATGGAACTCAGCAGTATCATGGATATGAACTACAGCGGTGAATTTTACTCGGCACTGGATCTCGACCCAAACACTTTGCACGACGATGCGACCATCATCAATGCCCGTGTCGCGCTGACCAATACGGACGACAGCTGGATACTGGCCTTGGTGGCTAAGAACCTGACTGACGAGACGACTTATATCTGGAAAAGTGATGTGCCTGTAACTAATTCCAATAGTTACTATGGTGTACCAGAGCGTCCACGCTCTATTGCCCTGCAGGCACGGTACAGTTTCTAGGGTGCGCAAAACGTCGGAATAATTAAATTTTACTCTTATCCGCAAAGCAAACATGAGACTGTTTATGAAACAATTGATTTTAGTCTGTTTAATGTTGTCCATTACCGCCTGTGGAGGATCCGGATCTTCCTCAGAGGTAACAGTGCCAGCGGACCCCACCCCACCCGCGGACTCTGGACCAAACACCACCACTTATCCCGATGTAGAGTGGGAAATTGCATCGCCCACTGATGTCAACATGACTCAGTCTGGCATTGATCAGGCGATGGATTATGCCTTTGAGGCAAGCCGCAATACTCAAGCAGTACTGGTCATAAGACACGGAGTGATTGTTGGTGAGCAGTACGCCGAGGGAAAGACATCGGCCAGCCTTGCTACCAGTTGGTCAACCGGAAAATCCTTTGCTAGCGCACTGATCGGCATCGCTGTGGATCAGGGCTACATCGACAATATTGACGAGGC
>Ga0206126_10000332_pt1 | contig 64597 bp, 64 predicted proteins | sample Helgoland_Spring_5_FD_148621 | JGI IMG/M metagenome (GOLD analysis project Ga0206126, IMG submission 148621) | Pelagic subsurface seawater microbial communities from Kabeltonne, Helgoland, North Sea - Helgoland_Spring_Bloom_20160412_1 | ecosystem: Environmental > Aquatic > Marine > Epipelagic ...
TAATGGGCATACGTATTTAGCACCATAGGCCGGGGACCAACCACACTCATGTCGCCGATAAAAATATTCCACAATTGAGGTAATTCATTTAACTTTGTTTTTCTAAGAAACTGCCCAAAGGGAAGCACTCTAGGATCCCCTCGAACTGTTATCTCACCCGCACCAATATTTGGGCTATTTTTTAACATTGTCGCAAATTTATATAAGCCGAACGAATTACCCCCACGACCAGCTCGCTCCTGAATATAAAAAACCTCCCCTTCTCCCGTAAATTTTAAAATAACGACTACTGGGAGTAGGAACGGTGCCAGAACCACTAACGCCAAAAAACTAAGAACAACATCTAAAAATCTTTTCACTACTTTTTCACCTTAGCCAAAACAGCTTCTGGAGTTTCAAAGCCACCGGACTGGGGAGATTGGCCGGAGGTAAAAAACTCACGGTACCAATCGGTAGTCAAACTAACGGCTTTCTTCCAATCAATGCTGGGTGAATAACCAAAGTGTGACTTTGCTTTATCGATGTTTGGACAACGTCTTGCAACCGAACCTGGGTAAGTCATTGCTGCCTCATACTCCCCTGTATACTCCATTAGCTCACCTATATAGGTAGTCAGAGTTTCCATGTTGATTTCGTCTTGCTTGCCAATATGATAAATCTCACCTGCCGCCTTATTACTCTCCATAGCACCCACTGTGCCCATAACGGCGTCATCTATATAACAAAATGCTCGTGTTTGATCATGACCATAGATTTTAAATGGGGACTGTTCACCCTTAACGAAGCGCTCAACAATATGCGGGATTGCATGACCAAAGCCCATTTCAGGGCCAATGATATTCTGATACCGAACAACGGTGCATTCGTAATTATATGCATCAGCTGAATGTATAAACGCCGATTCGCCATGCATTTTTGTCATCGCATAAGTCCAACGAGGATGTTTCACATCTCCAATACATAAAGGCACATCCTCTGCGGTAGGAATCTCTGTGTTGAATAAATCGGACGTACCTGCATAATTTTCACTAGATGAAGAAAACAGTAATCGTTTAATAGGATTACGGGATATCCAATCAAGAGTATTCATCGTTAAAAGCGTATTTGTTCTAATGACATCTTGCGGAAACTTTAATGTACGGTTGACGCCAACAACAGCGGCCAACATATAAACCTCATCAAAACTTTGATTTAGGTTATCAAAAGCAGAAATGTCAGTGAAATCTGCTATTACAGCCTTGAAACGATCGCGGCTACACTTACCCTTAGAGATTTCGCGCCAATTAGAACCTTCTTTAATATCGGCTGCAGTAACATTGCAATCCCCCCTATTCACGAGAAACTCCACAATATTTCTACCAATAAATCCGCCACCGCCTAATACCAATACTTCCTTCATACTCTTCCTCGAAATAATTACTTTAGATCACCACGCCCTAGAACGGATACTTTGTGTTTACTTTGTAAAAGTAATAGCTGCTCTTTATCGAACAAGCCGATGGTGTCATAAATTAACGCCGGATTTAATGCCATCAATTTATCAATTGTTGATTCTAGCTTGTATTGACTGTGACCCGCAGACACAACTACTAAATCGGTAGTTGAATCAAGCACGGCATTTAAATCGGACTCAACGTTACACCTTTGCTCTTCCCAATATGATATAAACGGATCATGTAATACTATTTCTGCTCCAGTCTCTCGAACCATTTCCACTAACGGTTCTACTGGAGTAAAGCGAGTATCACCAACATCTCCCCGATATGACACTCCCAGAAAAGTAACCCGCTTATCACTGACATCACCGAATACTTGAACAAGACGGTCAAAAGCAAACTTCGGCATTTGGTCATTTACAGATACACCATTAATGCTCATTTCAAGATCTGACGTAGACCCAAAGTGAGATTTACGTGCCCAACTTGCGAGCAAAGGGTCCTTCGTTAAGCAATAGCCACCAACACCAATTCCTGGGTACATCAAATTGGCATGAGTTGGCCTGGCCCTAATAGCGTTAACAATTGCGTACAAATCAACACAGGCCTCCTCAGCAAATCTTGACCACTCCACTGCAAATGCGATATTCATAGCACGGTAAGAATTCTCAAGGACCTTGGCCATCTCGGTAGCATTGGTATGCTCAAGCCTAGTAATCTCACACTTAGATATATCTATAATTGTTTTTAGGAACTCTTCAACTGCATCCGCACTAGTTTCATCAATGCCTGCATAGACGCGAGGAAACTCTCGGATGGAGTCGATATACTGAGGCCCTGGCATTACCCTCTCATACGAATGCCCAAGTCGGTACTTTTTTAGGGTAAGCTCTCGTTTAACGAGTTCGTCTTCAATTATTGGTTTGACAACTTGATCACACGTCCCTGGTGGAACGGTGGTCTCAACAAGAAGAAGAACATCATCTCGGCAGTGCCTGCCGATAGATTGAATGGCTGCTTTAAAACCGTTCAAATTAACATCAAAGTCCTTTAATCCACCCTTTTCACAAGATTCTTTTTGAACATCTAGGTTAATGTCTACGATGATCACATCTGCATATCGATAGGCTACTGGGTCATAGGTCGCTAAAAAATTTCCTTTTTCTTTCGCGTTATCGAAAAACTCAGCTATTTTAGGATCATCTGCAACTAAGGGAAAAAGGCCGTCATTTATTGATTTTATTTTCCAAAAAGTATTTTTATTCGCGAGATCAACGCCAATAACAGCATATTCCTCTGTTAACGCGTTAGCACATACCAAGGACATGACCGCCCCAACAAAACCCAACCCCTGCACTGCTACGACTTTTTTACCACTATTTCTTTGGATAAATTCTTTTATTTTAAATGAGTCGTCTAGGTCGACAGGAAGTTTATGGCTTTTTCGGGTCATTGGATTAGTTGACGTGGTCATTTTTTAAAACTCACTTAATTAACTGGATTACGAAGATATTTTTATAATTAACTTCTCGTATTTCGAGATAATTTTCAATTTTCTAAAGCATCAATGAACAAGTCATTGACGATGTTCTGATTAAACTCTTTTTCAATCTTTTCCCTACCTTTGATTCCCATCATTTTGCGTTCTTGAAATGATAAGTTGATCATCATTTCCATCTTATCTGAAAGATCAAGGGAGTCTTTTGACCGACATAAAAGGCCGCTAATTTGGTTTTCTACTACTTCACGACAGCCTGGCACGTCGGAGGCAATAATGGGTCTGCCTATCGACGACGCCTCCAACAAAACTCTTGAGGTTCCCTCGCGATAGGATGGAAGAACAACGCAGGAAGCTTTTTCAATATAAGGCTTAACATCAAATGTTTCCCCTAAATATTCAACTGAGCCCTCATTTACCCAAGCAGCCATTCTCTCAGCTGAAATAGCCGTCCTATTTTCAACTCCAAGAGCACCTAATAACTGAAAAATAGTGTTTGGATATTTAAGCTTAATAATTTTAGCTGCTTCAACATATTCACCAATTCCTTTATCCCACAGCATCCGAGCTATCAGTATAAACGTTATGTTATTATCTTGAGGAAGGGAGCCATATGGGAATTGACGGCTATCAATACCTGAACCCGGGGTCAATTTACAAACATTCGGGTTAATAAGATTACTTTTTAAGAACAAATCTTTATCATCATTATTTTGGAAAAAGGCTGTTGCTACTGATGAAAGTGCAAATCTATAGAGGAGCTTAACTAAACGTGTTATCCAATTATCTGCTATGAAAGCAGTGCCCAAACCAGTAATCATTACGATTGTCTTTATATTAAACAACTTAGCGGCAACAGCTCCATAAATAACCGGCTTAATAGTGAACAATAAGAGGTAATCAGGTTTTAACTTACGAAAAAAAATTACCAAATTAAGTAGAGTAATACTATCAACAAAAGGGTTTACACCTTTTCTGGAAATAAAGAGTGGACGGATTTCGTCGACATATTCTGCAATTTGGTTCTCATAGCCATCATATTGAGTTACCACAACCACCCGATATCCATTTTTTATAAGTCTTTTGATAAGAGGTAATCGAAAATTTATAATAGTCCACGCATAGTTTGAGCAAATAAGCACTGTATTTCCAGTCTCGACATCCCTATCAACTAGGGGGATACTATGTCGCTTAAAGTCATCCATTTTCAAGAAACCAAGCTTGGAACATCAAAACTGCCCACAATTGTGATTGCCAATTACGAGTGCCTGCAATATGCTCAGCCCACATATCTCTGACTACGCCAACATGAAAAAAACCTTGCTGCTCTAATAAAAACTCATCGAGCAATATCTCAGCCCAATCTCGTAAAGGTCCTTTAAGCCAAACACCAACCGGCACTCCAAATCCCATCTTAGGTCTTTCAATGAGGTCTTTTGGTACATACTTGTACAGAACATCCCTTAAAACTGACTTCCCTACTCCCTTATTTAACTTCATTTCTAATGGAATTTTAGATGCAAACTCAAAAACGTCTTGATCTAAGAAAGGAACTCTAGTCTCCAAAGAAACACTCATGGCAGCCCTATCTACTTTGGCAAGAATATCGTCGGGTAAGTAAGAAACCATATCAATGGCCATCATTTTTGTAATATCGTCAAGCTCAGCTAGCAAGAAATCATCTGTTGAAAATCGCTTCTGATGCTCCTCGGCCCCTTTAACAACTGACAATGGATGTTGCCAATTTGAAACCAGTCGTGTGTAAAGGTCATTTAAATTTTTAGAACCAATAACTCTAGCACCCTTCTGCAGCTTATCTCCCCAGCTTATTCCGTTGAATTTTCTTGGCGTCACCCGATCTATGGCTGAGAACGCCTTGTTCCAAGTACTTGTAGGTAAGTTTTCAATAGTTTTGCCAATTAATATTCTTCCGGCTGCCGGCACCAGATTCAATCCTTTCCATAGTTTGTCCGCGAACACATATCTATTGTAGCCACAAAATAACTCATCTCCTCCGTCACCAGAAAGGCTGACAGTGACATGCTCCCGCGCAAGAGAGGAAACTAGAAATGTTGGTATTTGGGAGGAATCGGCGAAGGGCTCACAATACATTTCCGGCAACTTTGGGATAACATTTAAAGCGTCTTCTGACGAAACATATAGTTCTGTATGCTCTGTTTTTAGATGCTCGGCTACCGATTTTGCAAATTCTGCTTCATTAAAACCGGCCTCCTCAAATCCTATGGTAAAAGTCTTTACGGGCCTTAAAGATTGAGTTTGCATCAGTGCAACGACTGCTGAGGAATCTACACCACCTGAAAGGAACGCACCCAATGGAACGTCAGCCATCATTTGCTGTGAAACAGTTTTCTTTAGGACGGCATCCAAGTTGTCTGTTATCTCAATTTTGCTCTCATCAAATGGCTCCTTGGCATTTTTTGTAACAACATCTAAAGCATCCCAATATTTTTCTGATCTGCAACTATTTTGCTTAAGTGATACCGTTAAAATCGTGCCAGGCTCAAGCTTTCCGATACCTTCATAAATTGAGTATGGAGCAGGAACGTAACAATACCTCATGTATAAAGCTAGCGAAGCTCTATCGATGTCATTAGTGAACGACGAGTGTCTTTTCAAAGCCTTGAGCTCAGAACCAAACAAGAATATTCGTTTTGACCCAACTCCTTGCCAGCCATAATATAGCGGCTTTTCTCCAATCCTATCTCTTACTAAACTCAGTTCCTCGCACTCCTTGTCCCATACAGCAATGGCAAACATCCCTTTGACATGCCTAATTGTCTCTTTAATACCCCAGGCATCAAAAGCCGCCAAAAGTGTTTCTGTATCAGAATGCCCGCGCCATTTCGGTTGAAGCCGAGCACGGGTTAAGTCATGTCTTATTTCAGAATTATTATATATTTCCCCATTGTAGGTTATTACGTATCTGTCCGAACCTGAGCTCATGGGCTGATGCCCTGCAACCGACAAATCCACTACAGCCAGCCTTCTATGAGCAAGACCAATTTTGGTAGATGAATCTAGCCAAATTCCGCTACTGTCCGGACCACGCGTCAAAAGCCGGTCAGCCATATCCAATAAAGTTGACTTATTTAAAGTGATATTTGTGTGATCACCACCGAGAAACCCAACTATTCCGCACATTTAGGACTGTTCCCGAAAACCAACTGCTACCCAATAAGGATCATTGTGAGAGAATACGATACTCTCCAGCCCTGCTTCCTCCATCATAAGCTTAATGTCACTTTTGGTGAATCTCTGTTCAAGCCGAGTTCCAAACCGATCTAAAGCATCTGTTCTCATAGTATAGAAACTCAAATTGCGGTAGAAACTCAGAGGCAATGTATCCACTGAAGGTTCAGATGCCCCAAGCTTTTCAATAATTTTCGCCGAGCGCGCAAGTGGCCAATATATTGTTATTGCTATTATTTGGCTCACTAAATATCGTAAGCCATGCGGAAGCTTACTAACAAAAAATCTAACCAAATTACTCATTTTCCAAAGAACGCGGAACCAAAAAGAGCGATTATCAAGAGCATAATACAAATATATTAGAAACGGGGCGCCCGGCTTGAGCATCTCAACACATGCTTTAATCCCTTTTGCAGTGTCAGGTACGTGATGTAAAACCCCCAAGGACACGCCAAAATCTTGACTACTAGGCGGCAGGGCCTCTTCATTGACACCTGCACTATGAAAAATACAATTGGGAACATCCTTGAGATTCTTCTTGGCAACCTCAATAGCCGAGCTTGGATCGATACAGTTTAGCGTCCCTACACGTTGTGCCAAGATTTTGGCCCAACGACCGCTACCACAACCCATATCAAAACCAACAGAATCATCAGGTAAGCTACTCCAGGGAAAAATTGAAAAATATTTTTCGAACAGTTCATGGTGCTCTATTTCATCGAGACCACTTTGATCAAAGCGCTCCCACTCATCCCCAAAGCCATCTACAGTTTTTTGATCTTTATTCAAAATTATAATTTCACCTTCTCAGTTTCTCCTCGAAAATTGCTAAATACTTATACTATTTGCCGACGATTTTTATTTCGTATCTCCGCTGTATTGACATAAAGGCCGCAACACCTATTATTTGCTACTTCCCCTCCAACAAAACACACACAATATACTCCTGTGAGTATCGTCGACGACAAGTCTTTTTATAACTAACTAATAAATTAAACCTAAATTTTAGCGACTGTTATCAATATACCAAGGCATGGCTTTCTCTAGTCCAGCGGATATATCATACGACGGAATATATCCAAGTAATTGCTTAGCCTTGGTAATATCGGCCTGAGAATGTCTAACATCTCCTGCACGAAATTCCTGATATATAGGAGACCTATCAGTTTCAATCCCATTTTTACTCAAGTTGTCCTTTATAAGCTCAAATAATGTATTAAGGCTCGTCCTATCGCCGATCGCAACATTAAAGACATTATCCTTATACTCTGCTGCCGCCGTAGCGGCCAATATATTCATTTGCACTGCATTCGCAACATAGCAAAAATCTCGACTAGTAACGCCATCTCCATTAATTCGGACTTCTTGATTATCTATCAAAGCTTGGGCCCATTTTGGTATAACGGCCGCATAAGCTCCAGTAGGGTCCTGCCTCTCGCCAAAAACATTAAAATATCTAAGCCCTATACTCTTAAAACCATAAGTGCGCGCATAAACGGCAGCGTATATTTCATTGACGAATTTTGTCACTGCATAAGGAGACAAGGGGTTTCCTATATTGTCTTCAACCTTAGGGAGATCTGGATGATCTCCATAAGTAGAACTACTGGCTGCATAGGTAAAACTTTCCACCTCAGCTTTACGTGCGGCCTCTAGCATATTCAAAAATCCGGTTATATTCGCTGAGTTTGTACTTAAAGGATTTTCAATTGATCGAGGGACACTACCAAGCGCTGCCTGATGAAGCACATAATCAACATTTCTAGTCACCTTTTCGCACGTGGCATAGTCACATATATCTCCATGAAAAAAAGAAAACCTTTCCCATCTAGTAGGAGAAACCAATCGCTCCACTTCCTTTAGGTTTTCTAAGTGACCAGTGGATAAGTTGTCAAGGCCTACAACCTCTTGATCCAAATTCAATAGCTCCTCCAATATATTTGAGCCTATAAAACCGGCTACACCAGTAACTAGCCATCGTTTGCGATCACAACTTAGTATCTTTCTAACGTTACTATAAGTCACTAAAACCTCCTAAAGACGCAAAATATTAGCTGACACTGGCAAAATCGATTTAAGATCATAAATCACATGAATAGACTCACAAAGTTGAGTTATACCAGCAACACCCAAGTCCTTAAATTCATCATGAGCTACTGCAACGATAACCGCACTATATGCATCATTCTTAAGTTCTCTGATAAGACTAAGATCATATAAAGCTAACGCTTCATTACCATCTACCCACGGATCAAATACATCCACATTCATACCGTAGTCTAGAAGTTGATGGTAGATATCCACAACTTTAGTATTACGAATATCTGGACAATTTTCCTTGAAACTAAAACCGAGGATCAGCGCTTTTGAATTCGCAACATCAACTTTTTTATTTAACAATGCTTTTAACAATTCGCTAGAAACATAGCTACTCATGCCATCATTTATCCGACGACCTGAAAGAATCATTTCGGGATTATATCCAAGAGATTGAGCTTTATAAGTCAAATAATAAGGGTCAACGCCTATACAATGGCCACCAACTAGACCTGGGCGAAAAGGTAAGAAGTTCCACTTTGATCCAGCGGCCAAAAGCACCTCTTCGGTATCAATATCTAACCTATTAAAAATCATAGCCAATTCATTAATCAGAGCAATATTAATATCCCTCTGCGTATTTTCTATGACTTTCGCAGCCTCAGCTACCATGATAGAACTAGCGCGAAAAGTTCCCGCAGAAATTATTAGAGAATATAAACTGTCAACGAAACGAGCGGCATCTGGCGTCGAACCAGAGGTTACCTTTACAATATCCGGCAGTCTGTGCGCCTTATCGCCGGGATTTATTCGTTCTGGACTATATCCAACATAAAAATCAACATTAAATTCAAGAGACGATGACGCCTCTATAATAGGAATACAAATTTCTTCTGTCGCTCCAGGATAGACTGTTGACTCATAAATGACCACAGCACCTTTTTTAATCACCTCTCCTACAAGCCGAGATGCATGCTCCAGGGGGCCCAAGTTAGGTTGCTTGTTACCATCAACAGGAGTCGGTACCGTGATAATAAAAACATTACAGCACTCAAGATCCGCGATTTCATCTGTGAAAACTAAATTAACAGGGTCGATTAGAGAAGATGGGTCCACTTCAAGTGTCGAATCGCGCCCGCCCTTTAGCTCTTCTACTCTACTCAAGTTGATATCAAAACCTACCACATATTTTAGTTTTGCAAACTCTAGGGCCAGGGGCAAACCAACATAACCTAACCCTATAACAGCAATTTTTGCATTGTCGACGATCAAACTTTACTCCTCAGGCGCACTTTTAAAAGTGCCATTTTTATCTATATAAAGCAATCAGAAATCAACACCCAGACTATTAAAAAGAGAATCCCATTTTACCAATATCTTTTCTTTGCTATATTCTTCGTTTGATTGCGCTTGTCCTAATTTACCAGCATTAAGTCGAAGATCCTTTTCTTGTATCAGTTTTTTAAGTACGCGTATCCAGTCGCTTTTTTCATAACAAGCAAATTCAGATGAAAGGCCAGCGCGCGCCTGCGCTCTTTTATATGCAGGTGTCGCAGAAGTCACAACGGGAATTCCCATACGCCAGAAAAGCACCATTTTATTTTCAGGTTTTCCCCTGGCTAATGGACTATTGAGATCAATAGGTATGACAGCTACGTCGCAATTCCTAACTATACTTGACCATGTCTTAGTGTTGAAGGGATGGAAAATTATATGTTTGCTTATTTTTTTAAGTGAAGACTTAATATCTTTCTGCCCGAGAAATTTGAAATATCTTGATGCTGTTGGATCGGTTATAACGTTTAACACAATCGGACATAAATCACTTAATTCTTCGATCACTTCGGCTAGGATAGCCAGATGGGAAATATTAGACGGTAACCCTTCCCAAACTAATTCAAGCCCAGAACCTAAAGAATAATCACTCTTACCTTCTTGCACCAATTCATTATGGGTATCCAAAATAATATGGACATTATCGCAATATCTCAAAACGTCTTTTTTTTGCTCTTCTGTTGCACAAATGACCGCATCTGAACGAATACACATCTCTCTAATCGCCGACTTATGATCAAATTGTAATCTTTTGTACCTTCCTTTCAGAAAACCAAACAAACCACGAAATAGTTGCCGGAAATCAGAGCTAGGTACCGCTAAATAAGAATCGATAAGATCATAAATAACTATACCATGGGGATAATTAGACCAAACGCTAATGTCCGCCAACTGAGTTATGACTACCAAATCATATATTTTTGAAGGGCAAGCCAATTCAAAATCAATGTTTTTGTACCTAGCATAGGCAACAAAACGTCGACGATCACCTGGGGCTTCAAGAGATTCACTTAATGCTACATAACCTACTTTCAATACTCCACCTCTCTCAATCACGATTTAAAAACCATGGCATTTACCCTGGAGCACAGTATTGCCTATTAATTTTTATTAATTGCTCTGAAATGAAAATCAGATTCTCAACACCCCATTTTTCCCATCTAAAACCGAGAGAGTATAGAAATATAAAATAACTACAATTTCCCAGAAGCCCCTAGTAAAGAAAAAAAAGTGTTTAAAATTAAAAACGAAGGTTAGAAGTAGGTACATAATAAGTACCTGAATCAAAGAGAATAACAATCGCCTATCTTCGTCTTTGCCGCCGCCAATATAATAACTATTAGTCAGCCGATACGACGATACAGACATAATTATTAACGAAAAATAAGTCATCATGCTTAACAAAAGACCAACGATCCCTAACGTCATAAGCAGACGAATATATCCCGGATCTATCTCTACGGGCATCGCATTACCAAATATTAAATCAATGGGTTCATTGGGAATAATAATATGATTCGTCAAAATGTCGTTAACGGTTCCTCTCGCATATGTTTCTGAAAGATTAAATTGCAATCCACTTCCCAAACTCAAAATATTAGACCCATCGAAAAAGGAGTACATTAACAAAGGAACTAGGATGGAGCTAATAAAACCTACCACAAGAAAACTCTGTGAGACTAGATATAAATTTACAGTTTTTCGCTTCAATTGCAGCGCGTTGACCATATAAATAATGTAAATCAGCAACGAAATAAGCATAGCGTTACGAGCTGTAAAGAATGCAGCAATAAGAAACACTAAATAGAGGCAGTGGTAACCGAAGTAATTTTTAGTTCTCAAGGACAAAGTGGCTGCAGCAACTTGACCGAATATACAATAGTAGCCAGATGTGTCAAGCCCTGCTGTAAGGCCAAAAGCTCTAAAGGCGGGCGGATATTTGCCAAATGTCCAGTACTCGGCAAAAAATGACATCGACCCCGGATAAATAAATTGATAAAACATAGTTAAAGGATGTAAAAGTAGCACTAGCAAAAAAATACGCACAAAAGTACTTAACGGCACTTTTATGTTATAAAAAATTAGACCCAAGCAGACGACAGCCAATAGTGACCTTATCGCTCGAAGGACAATATTCATCTCGAATTCGTGGCTCTGGCTTGCTAGAGATACGGCTAAAGAGTATGAAAGCAGAACAATCTGGGCAATTAGTATAATAAGAAATTGTTTAGGTATCTTAAAACGATACATAAGTAAAATATGTAAAAATATATAGCAAAAACTAACTAAAAAACCCGTATCTAGAAGCCCGATTTTAGGACCTAGTAGACTAAACGCCATCACTAGAAAAAGACCAACGTTAGGAATCAACATATAGTGCTACCGAAAGATAATGGTTATTTGGAATCTTTGTTACCATGTAATTTTCAGCAAACTTAATGGTTTTAGCTCTAAACACAAACACCTCAACTGACCTCAGTTAATAGAGGCTGCGCTAATTGACGCAATCTTTTCTATAAAGACTGCTATATCTCGAAGCTACTGTCTTAGTATCAAAATTTGAGACAGCAAAATCACGACATCGCTCTCTCATTCTCGGCTCATCAGCAAACATGTTTTCAATTGTACTTCGAATATTAGTATCCGTATCCAAATCGAGTACTACACCGAGGCCGGTATCTTTTATTATTTCGGCTGCGGCTCCAACATTTACATTAGCAATAACGGGAAGTCCTGCCGCTAAATACTCTACAAATTTTACTCCAAGCCTAGTGTCACGGTCAGCGCCAGGCTTCATAACAAATATGCCTGCATCGCAGCAACTAAGTATCTCGAATAACTTGTTACCTTGCGCTTGGACAACAGTCACATTTTTCTCGGATATGCCCTCTGAACATATAATTTCCTTCACTCTGAGTGATGTCGTTTGCGTAATTATCATAAAATGAGTGTCATTAAATTCACTATAGATAGCGGAGATGTATCTTGCGTACTCATTAATATCATTATTAAAGTCCAGGGTAAGCGATCCACAATAAGCAATTATTCGACTTTGGCTTACTTCAAACCCTTTTCTTATTTCAGCTCGCGCTTGCAAACTACCAACATGGGTTTTTGTATCAACACATAGAGGGATATGCTCGACTTTACTGGAGGGACAAATTTTTCTAACCGCATCTCCCATCGCTTTTGATACAACTATGCTATGGTCACTCGATTCCAAAATGGTCTGTTCGATCCCTTTCCAGAGCCGATACTGTCTGGAATCAATCGCCACTTTCCCTGAAGCCAGCATTTCATCAGGGAAGAGACTACGCATATCAAAGATCAATTTAAAATCCATCTCTGTCCTAATCTTACTTGCGAAAAATGATGCGTAGTAAGCGCGAGAATGCACAACAGAAAACCTTGTTCCTATAATTCTTCGAAAAATTGGGACACAAAGCGAAGATAAAATTTTAAATAAATACTTATTAGATGAAAATAATCTGTTAGGCGGGCAAATATAGTAATTCTCGACACTAATATCAGCTGAGGCGAGTAACGAGACCATTTCTTCAATATCTTTTTTTGCTGTAACCAATAGAAAAGGCTGCCAGAAACAAATCACGGTTAGCTCAAGGTTCTTTTGCCCGCGTACAAGCTCGCATAACATTTCTATCACTTGCCCACGTAATAACCCGGACATGGGTCTTTCGTTATATAAAATATACGCTACTTTCATTCTTAAAACTCATTTTCTACGATAGCAAGTGAGGTCTCAAATATATCGAAAAACTTTCAGAACAATATCTTAACTTGATATTTCAGACTCATAAGTTCCAATGAAAAGGGTTTTTTAATTCGTGAGTCACGCCTACAACAAATGCTGGATCGAAAGGGTTAGGAGCTCTTTCACCAAAAACGAGTTGCGATCTGTCGCCATATTTATCTGCGATTTTTTCTGCGAATGCACGCACCGTTATGCCTCGTCCAGAACATATATTAACTGGACCTGTTTTTGCTCCCAATGCAGTTCCAACAATTTGCCGAGCAACCTCTGTGACCTCCATGAAATCTCTAACCTGCATTCCGTGACTTAAATTAACCTTTTTACCTTGTTCTAATTGAGAAACGATATAGGGATATAATCTAGCCGGGTGTTCACCATCACCGAAAATATAAAATAACCTGCACCAGGCGAACGAAACGCCATTTCGTGAACATAAATCAGAAAGTGCCCTAAATGTTTCAACTTTCGCAACTGCGTATGGTGTCAAGGGCAATAACCGAGCGCTTATAGCCAAAGGAGTACTAGACGATTCATACTCTGCACAAGTTCCAACACCAATTAGGCGCCTAACGCCTCCTGTAATTGCTCCCCTAGTTAGAGATATAGTTCCTTTTAGGCAATCGTAATTTTTCAGAGAATGCTGGTAGTCTCTTGGATCAGCATACCAAGCCGCATGAATTACGGTATCAACATCCTTGCACACGGACTCCCACCAACCTTCAACCTCATTAAAAATATCACTTGAGAAAATAATGGACTCAACAAATTCTTTATCTATATTTTTGGTATCAGTATTTTTTCTTAAAACTAAACGGATTCGAGTATCATGGCTACCCAATGCTCTAAAGATTTTTGAGCCTACAAAACCAGTAGCACCAGTCAACAAAACTAACTTTTTCATAAAATCTGTAAATGAGGAACAGCGATTACGAACTTTACCCCCTGATTCACTAAGGTAACATTTTGCTCTTTGACTTCATTAGCAATATTCCAAGGCAAAATAACAAGATAGTCTAATTTATTAACAAATAATTCCTCGGGCGGTAGAATTGGAATATGACTTCCTGGCATATATTTACTTTGCTTTGCAAGCGCCGCGTCACAGACAAAAGATAACAAATCAGGCTTGACTCCTGCATAATTGAGTAACGTATTCCCTTTAGCTGCAGCTCCATAAGCAGCGACCTTAAGCCCAGCTTTCTTCTTTTCAAGCAGAAATAACAAGAAATCATCTTTTACTTTTTCTGCTTTTTCTTGAAACTTAGTATATAGATCAAGCGTTTGTAGCCCTGAATCTTTCTCTTCAGAAAGTAAATCTTCAACAGCGGTACTTATTGGGCGGTTATGCTCCATATGGCAACCAAATACTCTAATACTGCCTCCATGGGTAGATAACTTTTCCACATCAAAAACCTTCAAACCTGCTTTTTCAAAAATCTGGGACACCGTATAAAGTGATAGATAGGAAAAATGCTCGTGGTAAACAGTATCAAACTGGTTGTACTTTAATAAATTTAATAAGTGCGGGAACTCCAAAGTCACAGTCCCGCCAGACTTCAGGGCAGCCTTTAGACCTTTAGTGAAATCGTTAATGTCAGGGACATGTGCATAAACATTATTACCCAAGATTAAATCGGCTTTTTGGCCGCGAGAAGCCAACTGTATTCCTAAATTCTCACTGAAGAATTCCTGCAAAAGCGGTATGTCCAACTTTTCAGATGCTGCCGCCGTACTCGCAGTAGGCTCTATACCAAGGCACGGTATTCCTTTAGAGACAAAATTTCTTAGTAAATAACCATCATTAGATGCAACCTCAATAACATGACTTTTATGATCCAGCGACAATTGTTCGACCATTTCCTCAACATAGCGCTTTGCATGACTCAACCAACCCGAAGAGGTACTAGAAAAATATGCATAGTCTTCACTAAAAAGATCTTCTGCCTCAGCATAATCCTCTGTTTGGACGAGCCAACATTTATCACATACTTTTACTTTTAGAGGAAAGTACTTTTCAGGTTGCACCAGCTTGTCCTTACTAACATAGGCGTTAGAGGGAGGGGCGAACCCAAGATCTAAAAACGTATGTTCTAAAGCGTTATTACAATGCCGGCAATTCAAATTATTACTCCTTTAAAAGTATCAGTAATCATCGGATGTCCAGCATCTCTTGAGGATAACTCGCTGATGTTTAGTGGCCAGTTTATAGACAAACAAGGATCTTGCGGATTTAAGCCTGCTTCAGATGCAGCCTGATAAGCTTCAGAATGGCAATAAAGAACTTCTACATTATCCGTCTGAGTTTGGAAGCCATGAGCACAACCTTTCGGTACTAAAAGCGCCCTGTTATTTTCAGATGAAAGCGCCTCTGCATGCCATTTTAAAAAAGTGGGAGAATCTGAGCGCAGATCTACTACTACATCCCAAATCTCCCCACGTATACAGCTTACTAACTTTAACTCAGAGTACGGCGGTAACTGATAGTGCATTCCACGAATAGTTCCTCGCTTTAGTGTTTTGGTATGGTTGAGTTGAGCGATTGACTGATGCCAACCAGCTTCTTCTAAAGTCTCTGCACAAAAGATACGCGACAAAGACCCTCTGCTGTCAGCTAGCTCCTGGCGACTAATTAGTTTCAGCCCAAACAACGGTAACTCAGAAATAGAAAGTTGACTCACAACATTTCCTCGTAGTCCCTGATTTCTTTCAAACACAATTCAATTGCAGCAGCACCTTGTTGCTGCAATTGATACCACTTCATAGTGCGCGCAACAGTCTCTTCTAAGGACCAATGCGGAGCAAATTTTAACACTGATCTGGTCTTTGCTGTCTCCAGTGCCAATAAACCAGCCTCATGCACTTTAGAACTATTCTCTACATACTTTATCTGAGATCCATTAATGGTCAATTTAGCGAGTTCTATTACTGTTCGAACCGACGCAACCTCATGAGACTGAGGGCCAAAATTATAAGCACCACACAGTTCAGGGTGATTCCATAATTCGTATGCTAAGGTCAAATAACCTGCTAACGGCTCTAACACATGCTGCCAAGGGCGCGTCGCCGCAGGATTACGTATCTCAAGCGCGGAATCACCCTGCCAAGCCCTCACCGCATCAGGTATCAAACGATCTTCAGACCAATCACCCCCGCCGATAACATTGCCTGCACGGGCACTAGCAACAGCTAATCCTTGTTGCTCCAAAAACGAATCCCGATAACTTGAAATTACAATTTCACTGGCCGCTTTGCTAGCACTATAAGGATCGTAGCCCCCTAGCGCATCAGATTCTCGATAGGGATAAAGCCATTCTCTGTTACTATATACTTTATCTGTAGTGACCATCACCGCAACCTTACATGAGTCTACTTCCCGTAGACTATTTAGGATGTTAGCAGTGCCCATTATATTGGTTGAAAATGTATCCAAGGGATCCTTATAGCTAGCTCGAACTAATGGTTGTGCTGCAAGATGAAACACTATTTCAGGTTGTGCTGATTCAATCAGTATTTGTAACTGTGTTAAATTGCGGATATCACAATAATGGCTAGTCATGCCTTTTTGAATATCTGCAAGATCAAACAAACTCGGACTAGTATTCGGTTGAATTGCAATACCAGTAACGTCTGCACCCAAGTGCTTCAGCCATACAGCCAACCAACTGCCTTTAAATCCAGTATGACCGGTCAGCAAGACACGCTTACCGCGCCAAAAGTCACTGCAACCAATAGTCACCATATTCTCCAAGGCGCTTTACCAGATTCCCACAATTCTTCCAGTAGGTTTTTTTCACGCAGCGTATCCATTGGCTGCCAGAAACCATGATGTTTGAACGCCGCCATCTCATTGTTGTTTGCTAAATATTGCAGTGGTTCACTCTCCCAACTAACACTGTCATCTTCAATCAAATTTATGCATTTAGGGGACAGCACAAAAAATCCGCCATTAATTAACCCACCATCTCCCCTAGGCTTCTCAATAAATCCTGTAACTTCATTGTCAATAATTTCTAATGCTCCATAACGACCTGGCGGTTGGACAGCCGTAACGGTGGCAAGCTTCCCTGATTCCTGATGAAATTTAATGGTTGCTCTAATATCAACATCGCTTACACCGTCACCGTAAGTAAAACAAAACGAATCCTCATCTTTGATATATTCCCTGACTCGTCTTAGGCGGCCACCAGTCATCGTAGTCTCCCCCGTATCAACAAGAGTAACTTTCCAAGATTCGGCCTTCTGATGATGCACTGTCATTTTGTTGTCCAACATATCAAAAGTGACGTCAGACATATGTAAAAAATAATTGGCAAAATATTCTTTAATTAAATATCCTTTGTAGCCGCAACATATGATGAAATCATTTACTCCATGTGCAGAATACATTTTCATAATATGCCAAAGGATCGGTTTACCGCCAACCTCAATCATAGGTTTAGGTTTGGTATGCGTTTCCTCTGATATTCTTGTGCCAAGGCCACCCGCAAGGATTACCGCCTTCATCCTAGACTCCTTTAAAAATAATAATTTTTTTAAGCATTTAATCATGTTAGACCATGCGCCAGACTGAACATGAGAGATACTAACTTTTAATCTCACACGGATTATCTTCTAAGTAAAAACTTTCCAACTTTAGCTACAGTCTGCATGAAATATCGATCAGTTTTGAATCTGTCATGAGCAACAGGTGGCTCTTCCATGAGGCTATCAAATTCACTCTCTGTAAACCCTAACTTCTTACACACAAACTTTTTCTCCGAAGCAAGTACTTCAACACCGAGCGCGGGTTTTTCCAAATCCAAAAGTGCTGCCGCTCTATCCATCTCACCATTGCGAATCAATGCTGAATGATGACAACGTCTTTTATCCACCCCGAATTTTATAGGAAGTATGTAGGACTGATAGAATTTCGTTATTATTGATTCGTAATGCTTTCCACCATAATAACGCCAACCGACTTTTTCTAACTCCAGCATAGCGCCTTCTTTGGTATAGTTAATTAAATTCAATGGCTCCAGAAACACACCTCCTAAGCCCAGTTCCTTAATTAATCCCCACCGAAAACTTGAGAGCAAAGGAAACGTCTTGAGCCGCACTGTCCCATATTTTCGATGTATATCTTTTATATTTCTGGTATCCATTTTTGACCAAATCCAAGAATTAGGTAGTCCATTCTCTGTTGTGAAATTAGTCCCACTTAGGACATACTTGATACCAAATTGGCGCCTCAACTTGAAAAGTGAAGCGAAAATGGCATGGTCACTGAGCATTTCTAGATCTATAACTCCTGCTTTTAGAAAGGATCGCTGCAGATCTCTAAACTCCTCCCAATTAATTACATAAGTGAAAAGCTCAAAGCCACAATGTTCTACAATTTTCCGAACATTAACTACTGCAGCTTCCGTATTCCACCCATTATCAAAGTGAACACACAACGGTTTCAACCCCATGTCTCTAGCTAATAGAGCAACATAGGAACTATCTACGCCTCCACTTAAACCAATAATACAATCATACGATTCGGTACCAGATTTTTTTTTAATCATATCCCGCAGTCGGCTTAAGTTCTGATCCGCTCGGTCTTTAGTAAATCTATAACTGGGAAGCATCTCTCGGGCAGTCAAACAATAATTACAGTCTCCTTGGTCATCAAAACATATTTCTGGATCACTTGTATCCATAATACATGATGAGCAAATTTGATAGTTTTCTGTCACAAATCCTCCAGTAAATTAGTTATATCTTTTCTAGTGGGATAGCTAATAAGCACAGCACGATGCTTACCTTTAAATACACAAAAAGCCCCTGCAGAAACGGCACTAGCTCCCGCCAAAAAACCATCACGTATATCCTGCAAGCAACCAACACCACCTATAGCAATAATGGGTATGCTGAGCTTCGCTGAAATCTCAGTAATTAACGGTAAGTTTAATCCACTCATCATTCCATCTCTTGAACAATCATTTAATAGAATTTCACCAGCACCCGCTCTCTCCATATCCAAGGCGAACTGAAGAGGCTTTCCAGTAGATGCAGTAGGATTATACTTATTTCGAACACGCCAGTTACCAAACAGACTCTTTTCTATATCTATAGATATGATTATCGACTGACTCCCAAAATGTTCTGCTATCTCTGTTACCAAATCTGGATTAGCGATCGCAGTAGAATTCAAAATAACTTTCTCGACTCCTAATTCAAAAACCAACTTAACCTGATCTAAAGTAGAAATTCCTCCGCCATATGCTAATGGCATAAAACACTCGTCGGCTATATTTCTTATAGCCTGATAATTAGGTCCTGCTCCTTTAGCTGAAGCATGGATATCTAAAACTACTAGCTCATCCACCTCGTGATCATTAAATATCCTAACCGCATTTATTGGATCACCGACATAAACCTCGTCTCTAAATTTGGTCGTTTTTACTAAACCGCCGCCACTAAGCAGTAAACACGGTATAACTCGCTGAATTAGCATATCAAGCCTATATAATGACTGAAACCTAACATTTTAAAATTCACAGAATGCTTGTAAGAGACTCTTTCCAAATCGATGGCTTTTTTCAGGGTGAAACTGGACTCCCACTATGTTGTTTGCAGCAAAAGCTGAATGGTATGAAATTTTTCCAGTATCCGTTGTTAAGAGGACGTCATCCGAATTTACACAGTCCACATAGTATGAATGAACAAAATAGAAACGAGCAGTTTTATCTAGTTTTCGTGTGAGTTTACTATCTTTATGCTTATTTACTGTATTCCATCCCATTTGTGGAATCTTGATCTCGCCATCTGTTGATGAACTAAATCGCTTGACCGAGGCATCAACCCAACCTAACCCGGGAAGCTTCCCCTCACCACTTCGGTTAGTCATGATTTGCATTCCTAAACAGATTCCAAGTATTGGCACCCCTCTTTCGCATACTTGGCAGTTTAGTGCGCCGATTAAATCTCTTTCGCTCAAGTTATTCATCGCCTGATCAAACGAGCCGACTCCTGGCAGGATTAATTTTTCAGCCTTCAGAACCTGCTCCTTGCAGTTGGCTATATTGGTTGAATATCCAATTTTATTTAACATATTCGTAATTGAGCCAATATTTCCTAAACCATAATCTACAATCGTTATATTCATTTTTTTCCCTGCTGTGTAAGCCATCGAATGGAGCGAGAGGAGGATACCATCTTTAGACTGAGGCCAAAAATTTGTCAAAGATTACTCACCTCCTTATAAACCGCGCCTCAATAAGCATTAAAGGAGAATCTGCTAAAAGCAAGGTCTCCTTAAAAATTTAAATACAACTTATGGATATCGGTTAGTAATGCAATCCCTGGACTTCCCAGACTCTACTAGACGCCTTCTAGTCTTGCGAAATAGGCTTCTTCAAACCTAACCGGTGAAACGCCACCCGTATGGCTATGGCGTTTTACTGGATTGTAGAACATCTCTATAGAATTGAATATCTTGCCCTTAGCTTCTTCATGGGTTCCGTAGATTTTTCTCTGAATAACCCGCTTCTTAAATTAAGCGAGGAAGCTTTCAGCAACGGCGTTATCGTGGCAGTTTCCTCGACGACTCATCGATGGCTTGAGATTGTTATCCCGCATAAATGCCAGATTGTCAGAGCTCCCGTATTGGCTGCCCTGATCGCTGTGCACCAGTAATGCGTTCTTCGGTTGGCGCCCCCACACTGCCATAAGCAGTGCCCGAATAACTAGGTCCCGATCCATAGTTGTATCCATCGACCAGCCCACGATCCGACGAGAAAATAGGTCCGGCACCGTTGCAACATACAAAAATCCTTCGTAGGCCCGAACGTAGGTAATATCGCTTGACCATGCCTGATTGGGTTCATCGGGATTAAAGTTTCGATCCAGTACATTGGCGGCAACATTCGCTAGTTTGCCACCCTTGATATAGTACCGCTTGTAACCGATCTGAGCCTTTAACCTGTTCTCGCGCATGATCCTAGCAACGCGATGTACACTGCAGGCTTCGCCGGCCACGCGCATATCCCTATGGATCCACGGTCTACCATAGGATGCCCCGCTGGCAATATAGAACTGTTTAATCAGCTTCAGTAAACGCAGATCCTCTATTGCCCGGTTCGACAGGGGCTTCTCTAGCCAGGCGTAAAACCCACTGAAGTGCTCTTTAAATATCCGACACATGGCCCCGACAGAAAAATCCGAACGGTGATTACGAATAAAAGCGTACTTCACACGTGGTCGTTGGCAAAGTACGCGGCGGCCTTTTTAAGGATGTCACATTCCTCCGTGACTCGGCGAAGCTCTGCTTTGAGTTTGGCAATCTCTACCTGGTCGTCGACCTTGTTGTCCTGACTCGGATTAGGTTCTCCGTAACGCTTCATCCAGGCGTACAGGCTGTGGGTGGTTGTGCCTAGCCGTTCAGCGACCGCAGCTACGAAGTAGCCTCATTCGGTGACCTGCTTAACCGCTTCGATTTTGAATTCTTCTGTGTACCGCTTGCTGGTCATAAACATCTCCAATAGACTTACATTTTAACGCTATTAGGTGTCTAGCAAACCCTGGGAAGTCCACCCTTAAGTCTTTGGAATGCAAACTTTCTACGGCAGAATCCCAAGATCCAACCCCAGGCATTACGAATCTATCGTAATCAGAAAAATGTTGAGCTGATTTTACGATACCAACTTCCATGTCGATTTTTCCAAAGGCTTTTAATAGGGGACGGACATTACAAGTACCCGTATCAATTATTCCAATCTTCAAGAACCACCTCTTCACTAGAAAAAACAGCACGGTTCAAAAAAATACCCTCAAAACTTATCTGCAATGAGCTTCCAACAAGCTAAGAATCATTAAAGTATTTAAACTATAGCTAAAAACTTCTTCAAGGACTGCTCGCACACTTTAAAGCGTTTCTCAATAGAGACACCTGACGAATCTTTCGAGCGCAAAGCCTTTTCAAAACAGGAATCCAAGTTGTCTATATCAGCTATCAATGCAATCCCGTCTGAAATTTCTTGTTCAAAGTGTTTTTCTCTAACCATACCTTTGTTTACCAATGGATCCAATAATATGGTGGGAACACCCAAATATGCAGCTTCAATAGTCGAAGAACTATACAAAGTTACATGAACTTCAGTATCTTCCAGTTGTTTATATAAAGGGACCTCAGAAACACATTCCAGTTCACTCAGAGATTCTACTAAACCATAAGAATTTAAGCACTTGAATATTGATTGGACCTCACCACTCACATACTTACTTGCTGGGTGTAATCGAAATATATAATTATACTGCGTACTTGAACCGACCATATACTCCAAGACTTTCTTAGGAAGATAGGCATCCTCTAGGTTTAATTCACTATAATAGTCAGTTCCAGATAGCCCCCGGCCCTCGTGCAAAGTTACCAACACGTTTACTCTGCGGGTTAAAGTCTCAGTGACGGATTCTGAATGCACTAACTTGACTGAGGAGCGATGACTCCAATAATGGTAAAGAGCCATATTGCAGCCTATTAAAAGACTGGACTTCCAGTAAGACCTTACGACAACGTTTTCTCCTGACCTTTTATCCCAAGACAAGAAAAAATCCGGATAGAGATCGCTCTCTGTCATATCCTTATGCGAAGCGGATGATGGCGATAGATCTATAACACCATGCTGAACTTCACAAACCTCTATTGAGAGATTTTTGCATACTCCTAAAAATGATTGGCTAGGCTCTATACATAAAACTCTCGATATCCTTTCATGCAGTAAAAATCTCTTCCAATAGTACTTCTCAAAATATAAAAAGTTCCTTGGAAGACGAAATAATTTACGGATGGCTTTCTCTGCAAGAGCTATTAGCCTAAAAAAATAGTCACCTTTGTCATCACCGGGAAGCTTCACTCTTGACCCCTTCGTGGTCACAGTTATAAACCTAAGGTCTTGATATTCGGCCAACATAGCTTTTATCGGATCTATCATCGGCGCAAATGCACGTCCTTTATTTTCTCCAAAGCAGTCGAGTGTATTTCTTACAATTAGTACATTATTGCTGAGCAATGAAATACTCCCTTATACATTTGACAAGATGATCGATCTGCTCACCTGTCATAGAAGGAAATAATGGTAGCGAAACAATTTGATCTTGAATTTTATTAGCCACTGGAAAGTGCTCAGGAGTATGATTTTTGTAACTATATGCCGGCAGGAATGGCAGCGCCACAGGGTAATGAACGCCTGTGGATATCTTATGAGACTTAAGAAATTCTGAAAAACCACGTCTATCAGGGACTCTCACGACAAATAAATGCCATGCATGCTCAACTTCCTCAGTCTCAGTTGGCAAGACTAAACCTTCTAGATCTTTCAACTTGTCGACATAGATACTGGCGATACGTCTTCTCTCTTTAGTCACATCAGCTAAAGAGGTTAACTTTCTCTTTAGCACAATTGCTTGCAAGGTATCTAGCCGGCTGTTGTGTCCTTCAATTAAATGCTCACCTTTAAATAGCCCTCCATGACGAGCTAGTCTGGTAAAATTATCACGAAGACATATGTCGTCTGTTACAATAGCTCCAGCATCTCCAAACGCCCCAAGATTTTTCCCTGGAAAAAAAGAAAACGAGCCGAAGTTACCCAAACTTCCTACTGGTTGGTCTCTATACAAAGCTAGATGTGCTTGAGCACAATCCTCAACAATCCATAAGCTATGCTTTTTCGCAATATCCATGACCATACCCATCTCAGCAGGATGCCCATATAAGTGAACTGGAATGATACCGACGGTGCGGTCCGTGATCAGATTTTCAATTTTATGTACATCAATGGTATAGCTGTTTGAGTCTATATCGCAAAATATAACTACCCCTCCAGCTGCAGTAACGGTTTCAGATGTCGAAATCCATGACATCGCGGGAACGATAACTTCATCGCCAGGCTTCAAATCAAGCGCCTTCATAGCAAGATAGAGAGAGTCAGTGCCATTTCCGCAACTGACAGCGTGAGCGGAGCCTATGGTATCAGCAAACGACTGCTCAAATTCCAGCACATGCTTACCGCCAATAAAAGCTGAGTCTCTTATACACTGCTCAATATCTGACATATATTCCGAAAATTCGTCTTCAATTTGTAAGAAAAGGTTATTAAAAGGTACTTGAACCATAACGTAAAAGCTCACTATGTTAAATTTAACTAATCAAGGAATAATTGTTGAGCCATGATGCTTCTTCGCAGGGTTCCCAAAATAAACACCCGGCTCATTAATATTTTTGGTTACAACCGATCCTGCACCAATAACGACATCATTACATATGGTTACGGCTAAAATTGTTGCATTACTGCCAATAGATACGCGACTTCCGATCAAGGTCGAACTCCAAAGATCTTTATTACCTTTAGCTGGTCCACCACTAAGAAATAAGTCATTCACAAACATTACACCATGCCCAATAAAGCAGTCATCTCCGATAGTGACTTTTGAGCATATAAAGGAATGTGACTGAATTTTTGTTCTCGCCCCAATGATCACGTCGGACTGAATTTCTACAAATGGACCGACGAACACATTATCCTGAAGTTTACAGTGGTAGACATTTGATGGCTCGACGACGGTTACATTTTTACCAAAAGATACATTTACAATACCGATTTCGCGTTTATTAACCATAGCCTTTGCTCTCTTTCTTATAAAATACCCAATTTTGAATATTTGGGTGTAAATCTGAGAGAGACTTCTTGACCAGTCTCAATGGACTCATAGATAGCATTAATCAACTCAAGGCTTTTTCGCCCTTTTAATCCATCAACAAGTTGCACAGTGTCATTATCAAGGCAATCAACCACATGATCATAATAAGCCTGATGCCCAAAACCATACACGTTAGGTGGGTTGACTGAGTATTTTTCAATTACCTCACTATCCTCCTCAAGTATCTCAGTAAAATTCCATGTCTTCATTTCATTTACAGCAAAACCACCTACTTCCACGCTGCCCGTTTCACCTAGAATTGAGATTGACCCCTCAAGGTCTTTAGGCCTAACAGCAGTTGTAGCCTCGATAACGCCCAAAGCGCCATTTCTGAATTTCAGGATTACTACTGCCGTATCTTCCGCTTCTATATCGACAAGTGCTTGCTTACTCTTTGCGAAAACAGACTCAACATCTCCCATCATCCACTCTAACAAGTCAATATGATGACTCGCCTGATTCGTAAGAACTCCGCCGTCATAAGCCCAGGTCCCTCTCCAAGCATCTTGATCATAATATTCTTGAGGTCTACACCATCTTACTCGCACTGTCCCCATGATTAGTTTTCCAAATCTCCCTTGATCTAGCGCATTTCGGAGTTGGACAACCGGAACATTAAATCTGTTTTGTTTTACGATAAATAGTTTTACTCCATGCTTATCGCAAGCTTCAATCATCGCATCTGCATCATCTAATGTTAACGCCATCGGTTTTTCGACAATTACATGAGCACCATAGGGAGCCAGCGCTATGGTATGTTGAGCATGTAGTCCACTCTCAGTGAGCACAACAACAACATCAACCTTTTCTGTCTTCATCATTTCATGAAGACAGGAATATGCTGGAATACCATATTTATCCGCTATTACTTCAGCCTTGCTGACAATCTTGTCGCAAACGGCTACGAGCTGCGCACCTGCAACCTGATTCTCACCTAACAGTTCGCTATGCCGCTTCGATATTCGTCCGCATCCAACCAAGGCAAAATTAATCATAAAAATTCCTTAGATTTTAATTTTCTTACAACCTTCTCTGACAATGAGGGCGCTGACGTCCACTTGCCTCCATAGACCGTTATTAATTTATCTACGACCTCCGTCTCAGCTTCTCTGCTTGCCACGCTAAAATAGGACTCTTTTGACCTAAGATGGGACGCTACAATTGGCCGCAAACCACTAAATTCAGAACTAATATTAGATTTAGATACGCGACATTTAAAGTTACTATTATAAACATTAAGCAGGTATTGGCGTTCTTCTTCTGTACATATCGTATTCTCTGATAGCAATTGAGCGACCTCGGTGGTACCTACTAGCGTCTTACCAAGATAGGGTAGTATAAATACAACACGTCCATCTTGATGCTCCTGAAAGAGATATGAACCGGATACCTGATGGTCAAGAATCAGGTGGGAACCACGAATTAGGCGTAAATAAAATTTAGTGCTTATTTCATTGGCCTCATTTAACTGAGCGGCCCATGGGCCAGCAGCATTCACTATTACGTCATATTGTCTCGGACCAAACCTGGAGGAGGTAATTTCCCCAGAGGACGTGAACCGTTCCACTCTTTCTTCCTCAAATATCTCCGTACCTGCTACTATAGATTTTTTTCGAACCCAATTACCTAAACTCTCCTCATCCATCTGAGCGTCATAAAAACTGATGGAACCTTTAAGCCCTGAATCCTTGATCTCAGGACAAAGCTCTAGAGTTTTTTCCTTATTTCGCCATTTAGTTGAACCCAGAGAATGTCTTCCCGCAAGCAGCTGGTAGAAAAACGCTCCGATAAAAAGCTTAAATCTTGAACGAGGACTGTTTCCGTACACCGGCATGTAGATTTCTATCGGCCGAGTATGTTGGGGCGCATTTTTTAACCACCATGATCTATCTAAAAGAGACTCTCTTACAAGTCCAAAATGCCCATGCTCCAGATATCTAATACCCCCATGTAATAACTTAGATGAAGAAGAACTTGTTTTCTGAAGGACTTTTCCCGCCTCATAAAGCTCTACGTGACACCCTAGAGCACTTAGTCTCCAAGAGATGAATAGACCATTTATCCCTCCTCCGATAATCCCAACCTTCATACTCAGTCCTTGTTGAAAATATCTCTTGTAAAAACCTTAGCCCAACTGTCCCTTAATTCGGTAGATTGTCGATTCGCAACGATAATTTCAGATCTGAATTTGAACATCTCAAAATCACTAATCACCTCTGAACCAAAAAATTCTGATTCTTGTAAAGATGGCTCATAAACAAGAACCTCGACTCCTTTAGCTTTAATCCTTTTCATAATCCCTTGAACAGCTGAAGACCTGAAATTATCACTACCCTCTTTCATAACAAGACGGTAAAAACCAACAGTTTTTGGCTTTTCCTTTAGAATTTCTGCGGCAATAAAGTCCTTACGTGTAGTATTAGACGAAACAATAGCGGTAACTAATGTTTGGGGCACCTTTTCGTAATTGGCCAGTAGCTGTTTAGTATCCTTGGGAAGACAATATCCGCCATAACCAAAGGAAGGATTGTTGTAACCCCCTCCTATTCGGTCATCTAGACAAACGGCATTAATAATACTTTTTGTGTCCAGTCCATGGGCCAACGAGTACGAATCTAATTCATTAAAAAATGATACCCGCATCGCAAGATAAGTATTGGCAAATAACTTTACTGCTTCGGCCTCGTCAGACTTGATAAAGACGGTTTCAATATTTTCTTTTTCAGCACCCTGTTTGAGTAGCCCAGCAAATTCTCTGCCTGCTCTACATTGGCTACCCACTATAATTCGTGATGGGTAGAGATTATCTTTAAGAGCCTGTCCCTCTCTTAAAAACTCAGGAGAAAAAATCACTCGATCCGTTTCATATTTTTTTTGAAGCAATCTCGTGTGGCCAACTGGAATGGTTGATTTAATGACCACAAGCGCTTCAGCATTTGAACTAAGAGCTTCCTCAACCACCGTGTCCACTGAAATAGTGTCAAAACGGTTTGTGTCTGAATCATAGTTAGTCGGCGTCGCTACAATAATAAAGCGAGCTCCATCAAAGGCGACTTGTTTGTCTAACGTGGCATTCAAGGATAACGATTTTTGGGCTAAGAATGACTCTATCTCTGAATCGACAATTGTGGATTTCTGGCTGTTAATCTTGTCGACTCTCTGTGGATCAATATCAAGGATAGTAACGTCATTATGCTGCGCCAAAAGAACTGAGAGTGACATCCCAACATAACCCGATCCGACCACCGCTATTTTTGTTTTAGTAGCCAACGTAATTAATCCTTATATCGCTAGTATTAATTTTAATACTTTTCAGAGTCGTAGTAACCTGACATCCTGACATCCTGACATCCTGACATCCTGACACCCAATAATGTTACTGTCGTATCTTATTTCATTCAAAGCCTGCAGAAAGTCACGTACACTTACAGCGCAAATCAACAAGCTCATTTTAATCCCTATGACCTAACATGCCTATTTATCAGCGGCAATGCATCTACTAGACTGCTGATCTGATGGTGTTTAACGAGACCCATTCCTGCAACTCTCTCCTGCGCAAACAGAATGTTAGTTCCAAGGCCAGCGGCGATTCCAGCCTGAATATCACTGCCTTTGTCGCCAATCAAGATCGAATTTTCTAGATCCAAACCTAACTCCTGTTGAGCCTGTAAAATCATTCCCGGGTTTGGCTTGCGTGAAAAATCATCTTTTTTGTATTTACCTAGACCTTCGGTCGGATGAAAGGGCGAAAAATATACTTTATCAATTGGAGCACCCTGCTTCATAAACTCTTTACACATCCAAGATGTTAATTCGTGGAATTGATACTCTGAGTAGAACCCACGCCCGATACCCGCCTGATTGGTAATTACCACAACTTTTAGATTGTTGGCATGAGCAGTTCGGACTAAGTCAAAGATTCCATCTATAAAATCAAAATTTTCAATGCTGTGCACATAGCCATGATTAACATTTATAACGCCATCACGATCAAGGAATAATGCGCAGGCTTCGGCAGAGCTCATATCTGACAACATAGCAAGCTTCATTTCGTTATTTCTAATTCCATTCTCAACAAATCACTTTTTCCTATATCGCACGACCTGTTAACACTGACAATAATTTCAGTCGGCCAAAATTTTCCTCGCGCTGAGTTATCTCGATAGCGAGGTGATAAAAATAATTCAACATTTTCTTTGCCGCGCAAATCTTGTCACGGTGAGATCTTTAGGTGTAGTGTTGTATGAACGGTCCCGCTGAATAGTATTTAAGAGGCCTGCTAACGTTTCATAAGTAACGATCTAGCAGTTTTCGATCACAATATTCGTAATAGATAGAACAATGAACGTTGTAAACACCTTTCGTCCACTACATGTTTACATTTCCTCAATAATACATTCCGCGATTTAGCATATCAACAAGGGTCTATGAACCTAACTCACAAAAGGACGACATTCATATTTCACACCAGGTGCAGTGACAAACAACTCAGCGTCCTCGACACCGCTTGACTTGATAGAGAGTCTAGTACTATCAAATACTATTTTATAGCGTTCAAACTGTTCATCTAATTTTCTACTTCAATTAGCCTCGCTGCAGTCACAGAAAAAAGCATGCAATTTTAACATAGATGTAAACTCTTTCTTTATCAGCTTTAGCTACCCCTTGTCGGTCTCATTAACTACGCAGAGAGTAGGCCATATATTTTTATCGAAATGCTGTTTCCGAAAAATTTGGTCATGTGCGGCCCATGATGTTAACCGCTCGTGCTTATGTGAGAGTTGATTGGACGGCGAACACACCATCTCATACGGTAGCCTCGATAAAATTGGAAACATGCCTATTCCGCCGCCTCTTAGAGTAAAAAAATAGTCGCTACCTAATATTAAAGCGCCATCACCTAATAAACTATCGGAATAGTACTTTGAGAAAGCGCAAATAAAGTTATGCTGGCGTGCAATTGGTTCATACCGGTCACAGCCTACGTCATCCGACACAACTAAAATAGCATGATGGGGATAGATGGTTCTTAATCGTGTGTATATCTCGCAAAACTCTTCTAGTGTAGTGTTCCTCTCGCGCCCCCATTTGGAACAGCGAATGTGCCAGGTGATATAAGGATTCTTCATTTTTTTGAAGGGAACTCTTTTTTCCAACTCATTCCAAGAGAGCAAGAACCGGTCGAGAAACTTTGAATCAGCCTTGTAACACAACATGCTGAGTGTGTTGAGCGCATGTATATACAAAGGTTTTCTGTTAACTACGGCTTCTTTAAAAGGTATATCTATCCCTTGGACCATACTTGCGGCCAGCCAATTCTTAAGCTGCACCGCATTCACCAAACTGACTGTTGCTCCCTTTTGATCAAGTAACGTACCTGCAATATTCAAAAAATCCGTCAACCGCTTTCTGATTTCGTTCTCAGTCAGATTCCAATCTGATCTATATTCTCCATCCACAATTATAAAATCTACTTCAATCTGCTTGCTAGAAAAAAAACGCGCCAACATAACCACCTCCATAAAATCCCCGTATGTTGAGGGGGAAACTAAGGTGTCAAAAACGACCAGGACCTTTTTTATGCTATTGCCGCGTATGCCACGTAAGATTCTGTTGGCTTCTAACTTTTCCAATCTGTATTTTGTACTAAATATTTTTGACAGGAATACCCTACTAACATCTGATTGGACTCTGTAAGGCACCATCTTCTTTAAGAGTATTTTAAGACGCCGCGTCACTACAGCCTTGGTTGAGAGGAGTCCCTTTTGATGCATCATGATAGGTAGTTCTCTGTTTTACTACCGCCCATCAATAGTTTTTCGATCACTGTCGACAATTGACCTTGATTGTTTTCAAGGATTTTGTGCCAGGCCCTCTTGTTGATCGGAGAAGCAGGCATGCTAGGGAAATCAAGATTACTTTCTATCCAGCTTTCTAACGTGCCAATATCTCGATGATATAACTCGTTGTGCCAAGAAAATATCTGCCCGATAAAGCTCGGGATAACATCGTTACTGATATCAACACCCGCTTTATCGAAGCTTGCGATTCTTTCGACCACGGTTGGCTCAAATATATATACAGCTGCATTTGCCAGGTTACCTGGTGGCTCCGCTACTTTTTCGTAAAAGCCTTGCACGATACCGTTGGCGTCAAGCGATACTACTCCGCACGACCGAGGATCCTGTGACTTGAAGACCATCATGGTCAAATCTGCATGGCTTGGGCGCGTGGAGTGCTGGGCAAAGAAACTTTGCACATCAAATATAGTAAGATTGTCCGCATGAGCCACCAGAAACGCTTCACCTTCCAAAAACTCACGATTTTTTAGTATCGTTCCTCCAGTACCCAGTAGGCTATCTTCATAGACCGTTTTAACGTGTGTTGCCCAAGAGCTCTCATCCAGATATTGCTGTACGACAGGTGCCATATAGTGTGTGTTAATAAGAACTTCTTCGACCCCATTATTCAATAGATTGTCTAACCAATAATCGAGCAACGGTCTACCATGTATTGGCACAAGGCACTTAGGCAGATAGTTCGTAAGTGGTTGCAGCCTGGTACCTAGGCCTGCGGCTAATAGTAGTGCGCGCAAATGATCACCTCACCGAGTCCCATTCTTTTTCTGCGTTTCAATTAATAGTTCGGCTGCTGTAAGCGGAATATTGCCTATTCGCCCTACCTGACACGCGGCCGCCACCGAACCCAAATATAAGCTTTCCCAAACAGGCCGCCCCAGCGCGAGGGCCATGGCAGAGCAAACGAGGAGGCAATCACCTGCGCCCGCAGTATCTTTGGGAGCGGTATTTAGTGTAGGGAGTCGGTCAGTTAGCCATTGTGTTTTTTCGGGGTCAGCCGCATGGATTACAAGCCCCTCTGCCCCTAGCGTAATTGCAATATTGCGCGCATTAGTTTTAATTCGCAAAGCCTCTGCGAGTACTACTAAACCATCTTCGTAATTGCTAAGAGCCAACCGGGCCTCGCGTTCTGTCGGGGTTAATAAGACTGCATTTTTAAAACGCGAAACATCTCCAACCTGCGAAGAAGATTGGCTATCGGCCACTAACATGATCCCGCGTCGAGTACATTCATCCGATATTTCGTCAACTAAATCCTGCGGCAACGCACCATAGTTAAAATCTGAAAAAATAAGCAGGTCAGCGTCGTCTAAAGCGGCGAAGACGTGATCGCGCATTTGCTTTTGTAATGTTTTATTAATTTTATGCTGGCGAAGGTGACTCACTCGTAGTAGCGTTTTGTTTCCTACACGGTAGCGCTTTTTGAGTGTGGTTGGACGACTATCATCTATGACCAGATTGGCGTCAACTCCATAGCTCTCTAATTTATCAGAAATATAAATGCTATTATCATCGTCACCAGTTACTGTGATAAAGCTGACTTTACCAGCGCCCAATCCTCGGGCATGGGCTGCCACAATACCCGCACCGCCCAAGAATTTATTCACCATAATAGGCGTTACGACAATCGTGGGATCTTCTTGCGACATGCCAAGTGGATCACACTGAATATATTCATCCACAATAGTGTCTCCAATCACGCAGACATTTAGAGAGCGCATTTGAACTAAGAGCGTATCTAGCCCAGACACATTTATAGCGTGTCGAGTAATGTATTCTTTCGGTTTTATAATTGAACCATGATCGATAAATTCCGTCTCACGGCGCAAAAGTTCCAGCGATGAGAAAGTAGTACCCCCTGAACCAAACAACAATTTCCCACCATAGGTCTGAACAACAGACTGTTCTGGGTTATTAGCATTTTCATGTTCATTACCCATTACAACTACGGCGGGCTGTAACTCAGAAATAAAGTCCGCTGGAGCATCGTCCAAAGAAAAAGCATGACTTACTAAAGTTATTGCATCTACACCATCGAGACGGGTAGTTTCTTGTAGTTGCGCCCCCGAGGCCAAACGATTGGAAAGCACGCCAACAACCAAAATTTCACCACACTCGGCTGCAAACCGCAGTAGCCGCAAATGACCTGGGTGAACGATATTGAAAGTGCCGGACACAAAGACGATGTCTTTACCCTCCGCTTTTGAGCGAATGGTTTGGATTGCTAATAGGGATTTGGCGCTGATAGTCATGTCAGAAATTTTATTCCGTAGAAGTCTTTGTTAAACCAATGGCGGTATCAATCTCAATTAAAGGACGCCCTACCCGACGGTGTTCAAGATCATCTAATGCCTCATTGATATCATCCAACCGATAACGTTTGGTGATAAGCTTCTCAAGCGGCAGCTTGCCTTCCAAATAAAGCTCGGCAAGCATAGGAATATCGCGATCGGGTTTAGAGCTACCACCCCAACTACCCCTGATTTGTTTACCGCAAATCAACTCATAGGGATCGATTGAAATAGTGTTACCTTGTTCGGGGTGCGTCGCAAATACACACACGCCACCGCCGCGACGAATGGATGCAAAGGCTTGCTCAATCACTTTCACCTGCCCGGAAGCCTCCACCGCATAGTCTACGCCTAAGCCATCGGTCAACTCTCGTATCTCATTCACTGGATCACTAGAACTTGCATCGACAGTGTGCGTAGCACCAAAAGAACGAGCCAGTGCAAGCTTGTCGGCAGAAACATCAATTGCTATTACCTTCTCACATTTAAATAGCATGGTTGCCATCAGGGCACTCATCCCAATACCCCCCAAACCGAAGATCGCAACACTACTTCCATCAATAGGACGCAAGTCGTTCGTGATGATCCCTGCACCAGTAGGCACCGCACACCCAAAAAGCACAGCGATGTCCAACGGTACGCCTAAAGGTAGGGGCACAACTCTATTTTCTGACACCAAAGCATATTCATTGAAAGTGGTCACGCCACCTGCGTTTATTTTTTCTGGCAGGCAATCGCAATGGTATTGCACACCACCGCTCTCCAAGCCACTGCCTTTAATCCAGCCTAATATTACCAAATCACCTGGACGAACCTTATTGACACCATCACCTACTTCAACAACTTCCCCAGAACCCTCGTGCCCGAGCAGATGTGGTAGGTAAGCATCTGGCCCTCGGTGACCTCGAACTTCCATCAATTGACTATGGCAAACGCCACTGAATGCTAGCTTGACCAAGACTTGTCCCCTGCTCGGTTTATAGCATTCGACTCCAGCTACTATAGTCAGAGGTTTGTTAAGATGGGTAAGCACTGCCGCTTTAAAATTTTTCATTCAGACTACTTCTACAAGGAGGTATATAGCTGTGGAATAAAACGCTTTACGCAAGTTTTACTAGGTTCTTCCAAAACTCCAGCTTCGAATATTCGATTACAGGAAATATTCATTACGTAATTAAGTTAGTTCAGTACTGACGCTATCATTAATTAGCTGACAGGTAAGGATGGCAACATTGTTGACAGGGGTTGAGGGCTAAATGTTCCGTCGTCATTTGATTTATAAGCTTGCTTAAAAAGAACACCTTGATTATCGTCAACAACAACTTCACAAATTACAGGCCCTTCCGCAGCAAGAAGCCTGTCAACAACAGAATTAAGGTCTTTGGCATCATCTAGCTTCACATAAGGTATATCAAAACCATATGCCAGTCTTTCAACAGACGGCATTGTCAGGCTCCAGTCTGGATGAGTCCCACAATACCTACCTCCTAGAAACTCCTTTTGCGTCTGACGAATCGCTAGATAACCATTATTATTGATGACACTAATAACTACATTAATATTATCTTGGCGTATAGTCTGTAGGTCTTGTATATTCATAAGAAAACTACCATCTCCTATTACACACAAAAACTTTGAGAACCCTTCACATTTGGATGCGCCTATTGTCTCTGCTAATCCCGTACCCATAGAAGAAATAGCGGAAGAACAAATTATCCTATCATCCTTTTTTAAGACAGAACTTTGGAATCCGGCATAGAGTGCAGTACCACCTCCATCAATCACTAGACAAGTAGGGCCAATAGACTTTTCTGTTAATGTTCTCACGTATAGGTTGGAGTTGGGAGCTGCCGTAGAGGCAGGCAGATACCAATTCTGCTTTTTGATCTCTGCCAACTCCAACCATTTGTATTGCGGAATACTCTGCATACTAAGCCATTGGATAAAAACATTAACATCTTCATTGATTTTTACATCAAAATTGACATTCAAATTTTCGAGCTGATCAGAATCAATATTGACTATAATTCGTTTGGACTGAGGAGCATAAGTATCAAAGAGAGTAGTAGTGTGCGGAATGGATAAATGAGTACCAAGACAAATCAATAGATCAGCTTGAAAAACTGCTTGGTTCGCGCCCCGCTGGCCGCACATGCCAAGAATACCTAAATTTAGCGGGTCATTGGTCGGGAAAAGGTCGGCTGCCGTCCAGGTCGTAACAAAGGGCAAATTGTACTTAGCGATCATTTCACCAAGAAGAGCATCATGCCCAGCTAATCGGATACCATTGCCCAATATAAGCAGCGGTCTCAAAGACTCCTGCATGAGTGCGACTGCGACCTCCGCACTATTGACGTCTCGTATTGGCGCTGGTTTACTTTTCGGCGCCCGCAATTCATTTTCAAATGGTATGTCACCCCACTGGAAATCTAGTGGTAGATCAAGCCAAACGGGGCCAGGCCTACCAGAGCGTGCTATTTCCAGAGCGAGGCGTAAATCGTCGACAAAACTTTCCTTGCTTTCGATAAATTTGCAGTATTTAGTGATTGGCCTGACAATGTCACAAATATTAACCTCTTGAGTCCCCACTTGCCGCACTTTTCGGCCGTAAGAAGTATGCTGCGATCTAACTTGTCCACTCAAAAATAGGCAGGGCACGGAGTCCTGCCAAGCTGCAAGCAAACCAGTGATCGCATTAGTTGCCCCGGGGCCCGTAGTTACAACAACGCAACCCAGATTTTCTGTAGCCTTAGCATAAGCGACCGCTGCAAGTGCTGCCGACTCCTCATGATGAGTGTAGGTAACCCCAATACCATGGCTTTCAATAGAGTCAAAAATATGGACAACTGCTCCACCCTGTAAACCAAATACATGGCCGACGCCATTTGACTTAAGTATTGCTGCTAGTGAGTCTGTTAGTTTCATAAACTTTCACATCCTAAGGTGGATTGCACCCTAGAGCAAAAATATAATGTGCCATCTAGACCACTATCTGGTTTTGTTGACATATATATCTCCTAAATAAATTTAAATTTTTAGCTAAGAAATTCGTGGTACATATAACTTTTTGCTTGCCCTGCATCAACAGGAATAATGGCCCCATGTGAAAATGATGCATGATCCGAACAATAAAATACCACAACCGGACTAATTTCATCAGGCTCGCCAAACCTTCCAAGTGGGCATCGCTCCTTTAAATAATCTGTTGCATGTTGAGGATTTGTCTCTAGAACTTTTTCCCAGTGACCTCCTTTTGTTACGACAACGCCAGGAAAAATCGCCGACATAACTACATTATCAGCCTCAGTTGCAAGAATTCTACCCATCGTCCTTGTATACGCTGTAAGCGCAGCCTTTGAAACGCCGTAAGTAACGGGACCACTGTTTTCAAGGCCAGCAACCGAAGTGATATTGACGATTCGTCCCCACCCACTTCTTTTCATTTGCGGTATTACTAGATTGCAAATTTGGACTGCAACCTCAAAATTAAGCCCCATAACCTTCCTCCAATCATCAATGGGACAATATGGGTCAGTGATGTTAAAGTTGTGGCCTGCATTATTAACTAAAATGTCTATGTCAAATTTCGAAATAGCGGCCTTCATTTTTGCGAGCCAATTCTCATCAAGAAAGTCTATAAGAATACCTTCGGCCTGAACGCCACACGAATTAGCTTTACTGGTCATATCGTCAATAGATTGCTGATCCCGTGAAGTAAAAATAACATTTACTCCCTCATTTGCGAAAGCTTCAGTAATGCTTTTTCCAATACCATTTGCACCACCAGTTATTAATGCATATCTTCCAGAAATTCCAAGTTCCATGTTGACCTCAAGTGATTATAGTTGGCAAGACAATTTTTTTAACATCTAGCTTGCAAAGTTTATTAAAAATACCTCTTGCTGCACTATTTGTACTTATCGATGTAATTAGTATCGGAGTGTTTCCATTTAACTCAGATAGAGGAATAATTTCTGCGGGTAGGTTAACAAAACGCTTACCATGCTTAGACTTATTTTCATCGATTATAAATCTAAGAGACCGAACTACTGGCAAATAATAAGATAAGGTTGGCACCATTAAACCTGCACCAAACCCTGTTCCGTCTGTGAATATTGGTTCAAGCAAAACGTTCAATTTCTTGAAATAATTTTTAAATGTCTTAAACTTTTCTTCTATAATAATCGCTGTTAGTCTTGGCCCAGAACTTACTTGCTCTTGATTAAGAGTTTTTCGGACTGCAACGCGCAGAGTGCCATAATGCGCATCATCATATTCATAATCAAGGATACTAAGGCCATGCTTGTTTAGAAGTACCTGAATAGAAGATAAAGAAAAAAGGTTTATATGTTGATGACATATTTGATCAAACCGCATATTTTTTACAAGACTTTCAATAGCAGGAAATTGAAGGAAGCAATAATCATCAGCGTTGAGCGATTCACCAATTTTCCTAATTAATTCTGAAGGTTGCTCCAAATGTTCAATCGTGTGACTTGAAACAAGAATTTTCTTTTGTGTTGTTTTATAGCGCCCTAAGTCTGCATCCTCTAGGAAGTCCTTGTTTAGCTCATAACGAGTCCCACCTGAGGCATTGGGATCAAGATTAACTAAATTTAAGGTTGAATCTTTAAAGTAACTAAGAAAAGTTGAATCATTGCCACCAATATCAAGCATCATGCTGCATTCGTTGATGTCAACATTCTTATCAACAAAACTCTTAAAGCTTTCGAGGCAATCCAATGCGCCTTGGCTGGCTGCACTTGTAGTTATATAATTTCCATATATCACTTTTACATCTAATATTTTTTCAAGAAAGGCATGCTGACAACCATCACATACCATTAGTGCCTGATCTATAAACCCTTTGTCTACAACATCTAGCTGCCACTCAGCGTACATCTCAGTTATCGGATATTTCGGTAGACCGATTATATTTAGGTCGACACTATTACATACCGGGCAAGCCTCTTGGCTTTTATAAGCGATATTGTCCATGTCAATTTTTTGCATGCTTATCTCCTAGTAAGTTTAAGATTATTCTCATTCCTCGTTCTATGTTCTCAATTGAATTTGCGTAGCAAAATCGCACAAAGCCTTTTCCACGTTCTCCAAAAAAAGATCCAGGGCATGCTGCAATACCACCTTCACGCAAAATAAAATCAACAAATTCTATATCGGTCATTCCGGTTTTTTTGACATTCGCGAAAGCGTAAAATGCGCCCTCCGGCATGATGCACGAAACTCCCTCTATTTGGTTTAACATTTTCACCATTAAATCGCGTCTCTGCTTAAATTCCCCAATCATGCTATCAATCACTTCTTGACTTGATGTCATAGCCTCAATTCCAGCAGCCTGAATAAACGGTGATACGCAAGAGGTTGTCGTCTCAAGTAATAAAGCCATTTTTGAAATTAAATCTGCAGGCGCAGTCATCGCTCCAATCCGCCATCCAGTCATAGCATAGGATTTACTAAACGAATGAACAATAATTGTTCGCTCTTTACAATGGTCATACTTACTTGGCGAAGCAAATTTTGTCTTTGAGCCCTCAAAAACCATACGTCCATAAACTTCATCGCTCAATAAATACACATCATGCTTTACTGCAATGTCGTAAATCGCCTTCATTTCTGCCTTGTTTAAGACAGAACCAGTTGGATTATGCGGAGAATTAATCAAAATCATCCGGGTTTTTGGGGTAATTGCTTTTTCGAGGTCATGTGGATCGAGCCTAAAACCGTTGCTCTCTAAAAGTGGAACACTCACCGGCACAATACCCAGAAATTTCATAATTGATCTATACGAAACGAAACAGGGATCGATTGTTACAACCTCTTCACCCGGATCAACCGTGCAAGCCATTGCATAATAAATCTGTATATTAGCACCTTGTGTCACCAGAATTTGATCGTGATCTGGTCTAAACCCCCTTGAATTATAAGTTATTTCAGCTGCAGCTATTTTAAACGCTTTTAGACCAGATGATGGAGTATAATGCGTGTCGCCGCTACGTAAAGCTTTAACGCAGCTTTCAGTAATATTGGTGGGTGTACCAAAGTCTGGATCGCCAATTTCGAAATGGATGATATCTTGACCCGCATTTTCTAAATTTTTGGCCTCCGCAAGTATTTGGAACATTTTCTGCCCCTCTAATACTTTACTAGCCTCTGAAAAATGTTTCATGCCACTCTCACCGTGATAACGGAATTCATTAAAAAGGCCCCGTGAACCAGTCACCTGGCACGTCATGGGGATGTTTGCGTTGTTGCGCAAGAGCGGCAGATGCGACTCCCCTATTAAGCATTTTGCCTATTTTTTCAGCAATGTGCTCTGCTCTTACATGATAACCCTCTGTCAATGCGGGACTAGTTGCCTCCGGATAGTCTGGCATTGCCAGTCGTTGCGGCGCACACTTCAGAGACTCCCAGCAATTCGTTGTAACACGAGCCACAATTTCACCCGAGATCGATCCAGTAAGGTTGCCGGTATCAAGCACTAAAAGGCGGCCTGTACGATTTACTGAAGCTTCAATCGCCTGCCTATCCAATGGCCGGACACAACGAAGATCAAGTAGGTCGCAATTAATTCCTTTTTCTGTCAAATGGTCCACCGCGTGCAGTGCCTCTATAGTCATATATGACATAGCTACAACGGTAATGTCCTCGCCTTTGCGCAACAGTTCGGCCTTTCCTAGTGGAATCCGGCAGTCGCCCTCTGGCACTTCACCACGTAAATTGTGCAACCAACGGTGCTCCAGGAATATAACTGGATCCGGGTCGAAGATAGACGAGAGCAGTAATCCCTTTGCGTCTTCTGCGGTTGCGGGCATCACCACCTTGAGTCCAGGCACGTGCGCAAACCACGCCTGCAGGTTTTGCGAGTGAGTAGGCCCCTGGCCCCAGCCACGACCCAATATCATTCGCACAGTTAGGGGCACTCCACGTTGACCACCAAACATAAACCGCCACTTTGCAGCATTATTCACTAACTGATCCATGGATAACAAAGCGAAATCTAGACGCTGATGAGTTATGACCGGGCGCAACCCATAGAGCGACGCTCCAATCCCAATACCGGTCATGGCATTTTCTGATGTAGGCATATCAAATACCCGATCATCACCAAACTTGTCCTGCAGGCCCATAGTTGTGCCAAATACACCTTTGGGATCGGGCACGCCTAGCCCGTAACAAATAACATCCGGATCAAGCGTCATGGCCTCGGTTAATGCTTCATTAATAGCGTTGGCAAAAGTCATAATAGCCATATATTATTAACCTTCCCTTTTAAGAGCAGAGCTATAACTAGACTGCTCAGAGTACAAACCACTATAAGCACTATCAACTGCCGGCATCGGAGATGCCTCTGCGAACGCGAAGGCCTCTTCCACTTCGAGAGTAATACTGTCATTCATCAGCTGTAGCTCTGCAACCGTGATAGTTGAGTTGTCAAGCATCACTCTCTCGAAACGCGCGATTGGCTCCTTTTCTTGCCACTCAAGAAACTCTGTCTCAGATCGATAACCAATATCATTGTCATAGTTGGGCCCACAGTGCTCAAGCCACCGATAGGTAGAAAACTCTAAAAGTTTTGGCCCATCGCCCTCACGAATCTCAGCAACTGTCTCGCACACCTTGGCATGCACTGCAGCGACATCATTGCCATCACCACTGTAGGTTGGCATACCAAGGCCAGCGGCCATAGCGGCAATACTGCGGCCCTCGGGCTGCCTAACGCTTAAAGGTGAATACACCGAGTAGAGATTATTTTCACACACAAACAATACAGGCAACTGTTTAAGGACAGCAAAGTTGACCGACTCAAAGAATGCGCCAGTCTCAACCACAGCGTCCCCATGGAACACACAGCTTATCTGATCACTCTTTTTCACCTTCATGCCATAGGCAAGTCCCACTCCAACAGGTACTGTGCCGCCGACGATGGCAGTACTCCCCATGAAGCCAACCGCTTCATCTATCAGGTGCATTGATCCACCTTTCCCTTTTGAACAACCGGTTACTTTACCGTAAATCTCGGCAAGCATTGCCTTTAAATTACCGCCCTTACCTAAATAGTGTGCATGAGCCCGATGGCCGCTCACAGCCATATCGTTATGCTCAAGGGCCAGACCAACGGCAGCTGCGACGGCCTCTTGCCCAACGGATAGATGAGTAGGGCAACGCATTGCTCCTTCAGGATATCGGCGTGCTATTTCTTCTTCAACAAATCGAATTCGCTTCATCTGAAATAGAAGTTGTTTTGATGTGTAAGCGCTCATGGAATGAACCAAAAAAAATCACCTGAGTAGCCAACTTCCGCGAAGAAACCAACCCATTCGTCAACACTCATAATGGTTTTGGCAGTTAAATTCCAGGCCAACATACGCTCTTTTTCCTTGTCATCACGATAGGCATCAACCGTTATGAATGCGCCCTTACTGCTCACTCTTTCAATCTCAGACAGTGCTTTTGCACACTCGTCACGATCTAGGTTATGGATAGTGTTTATGGATATCACGACATCAAAAGAATTATCGGGGAAGGGTAAACTTTTGGCATCTGCAACCTGCACTTTCGACCGAACCTCCTCCATAGCATGCTCTATAGCATAGGCAGACACATCAACCCCACTAACCGTGATACCTGGAATTAATTCTTCAAGGTCATGCAACATAAAGCCTTTAGCGCATCCTACATCGAGCAAAGAACTGTTAGAATTAAGGCCAAAATGCTGCTGAAAGGTTGGAATCACTGGCTGCCAGAATTTTGGGAAATATTTGAAACCACCGTAGCCATATTGCCGGTCTCCATCAAAAAACTCCTTTCCAAACTGTTTCGCAATACGACGTACCTCTTCAGTTTTAGAAGCACCCCTCTCCTCAATATTCCGCTTGGCGCGAGGGTATTTCTCCAATAAATCTATTTCCTGACCCATATTCCTTCCCTTATCAACGCTTGTGGATATAATCAAAAGGCTGGTTTTTAAGTGAATTCAAATTACGCATTACCCAATCTACACACTGTGTAACGCCTTGATCTAGGTTAACCTTAACTTCCCAACCCAGTTCACGTCGAAGTTTTGTGCTGTCTAACTGATAAGCAGCATCTTTGCCCAGACGATCACCCACAATTTCAACGTGATCTTCAAAACCGACACCAAGCTTTTCACATATCATCTCAACAAGCTGCCGGATGGAGACAATCTCGTCTGTTGATATGTGGTAAGTATCACCACTTTTACCGTGCAACATTATTTTCATCGTCGCATCGCTAACATCGTTCATGTGAATAAACGAACGTCGAGACTGACCACCTCCGTGCAACTGAAGCTTCTTGCCAAGCAAAATGAACAAAATAGTTCTAGAGATAATGCGATACAACTGTTGTCCAGGCCCATAAACGTTAGCAGCGCGAGTCGTGACCACTGGAAAATCATAGGCCGAGTGAAAAGTTTGGAGGCTCATATCGCCAGCTGCGCGAGAAACCGCATAAGGAGTGCTTGGATTAAAAGGAAATGTCTCATCTACGAAACCGGAGCAGCTCCCATATACTTCGGGTGTCGAAACATGCACATAACGCTTAAGAAAACCACATTTACGCAATTCATCGTGCAATTTCACAGTAGATACTGCATTTGTCATGAACCAATCAGCTGGGTTCTGCCAGCTTTCTGCCACCATGCTTTGCGCCGCGAAGTTAATGACATAAGGCGCCTCGTGATGACGAATCAATTTCATCAGTGCATTCAACTCCTGATTGAGATCATACTGATGAAAGCTAAACGCCCCCCGCCGGGCTAACCACTTGTAAGGCAAGAATGCTTCATCTGGTTCAGGCGAACGACTACTTCCCAAAACCTTATATCCCTGCTGTAAAAGATGATCAACAAAGCATGCCCCAGAAAAGGAGTTACTTCCGATCACCACACACGTCTGCCCCTGGGTCATAATACTTTCCCTAAACTTGTGGACGGTTCTGATAGAGCCATTTCATCAACATGTGTCCCACCACCAACTGCATATCTTCTGCAATCTGCATGTCATCGACTGGGAAGTGAATCGGGGTATCTGCGAGAGTTTTACACTGGCCACCAGAAAAACCGAGTATAGCGAAGGTTTTAACGCCCATAGCCTTTGCCTGCTCCAACACTCGCAAGATGTTTGGCGAATTGCCGCTACCCGACAGAACAACCAGTAAATCGCCAGCCTCTGCCAGCACAGCAAGTTGCTCAGAATAAATACAATCGTAACCAACGTCGTTCGCTAGGCAGGTCATAACAGCCGGATTGGCGGAAAGTGCCTGCACCTTCAAACCGCCTCCAGTGCGCTTGGCGATACCATACAAAAAATCGTTAGCGAGATGTATTGCGTTGCCTGCGCTACCACCATTGCCGCATAAAAAAACCTGCTTCCCCGACAGCCAGGCCTCGTGCATGCCTGCCCCAAGCTCGGCAACTGGTGACCAATCAGAATCAGCTAGAACTTTGCTCAGACTCTTCGCATATCCCGAACAGAATTCTTCCATACTTATCCCCTCACTCATAATTAAGTCCCCACTATCCCAGTTTTTTGCATCCATTCTAAATTGTGAAAATGCTCCTCGTCTTTAAGCTCTCCACTGTTGTAGCTTTCTATTATCTCTTGGATGGCATGGTTAACCGTTTTCTTCGGCTTAAAGCCTGTGGCCAGAAGTTTATCTGAATTAATCCTGTATGATCGTGGATCATTAGATTCAGTAACAATTATTTCAACAGGGATATATTGAGAAATCAGGTGAGCAATATCTAAGATTGTTATATTTTCGAATCCCGCATTATATACGCCAGTATGCGCAGGATTACTCATTAAGTGCATATATACATCGGTTATGTCGTCCATATGAATATTTGGACGAGCTTGATCTCCACCGAAGACTGTAATCTTTCCATTGACCAAAGCCTGCATTGTAAGCAGATTGACTGCCACATCTAAGCGCATGCGAGGTGAAATACCGCAGACTGTCGCGGGGCGAACTATCTGAACCGTCATATCATCCTGATAGCTTAATAGCACTCTTTCAGACACCATTTTGGTTTTGTTGTATTCTGAAATAGGCTTTAGCTCAAGATCTTCTGTGACTTGATCTTCTTCTTTGACCCCATAAACCGACCCAGAAGATGCATAGATGAATTGCTTGACGCCTTGACGTACAGCTTTATCAGCTAACTGCATAGTTGCAAGAGCGCTCATCCCCCACGTTAACTTGGGATCCAGGTCGCCACATGGGTCGTTTGCTACCGAGGACAGATGAACCACAGTATCTATCATGTTTAAATTAACGTGATCAATATCTCGAACATCCCCCTTAGTGACGGTTAAATTAGGATGATTGGGGAGAAAATTGCCGAACCATTGGCTATCAAGCACATGTACTACGTGCCCTTGTTCAAGGATTTTTGGTACGAGGACCGTGCCCTTATAGCCGCACCCCCCAGTTACAAGTATATTCATACTCCTCTCCTAACAATCAGGACCTAAGGCCTTCCAAATAATTTTTGATAACAAAATAACCAACCAATCCAGCACTATAAGCCGCGGGATTACCCTGGCAATCAGTGCTGCCATATTGGGAATCCTTTTATTTCGTTGTCTTGTTACCATCCCATGAACTGTGTGTCATTTTTTTCATTACAGCCACAATGTCGCAGCACTTAATTGTACACTAGTTATCAATTTTTATTTTATTTTTAGAACATCTTTTTCCTGAAAAACAATCTGATTTAACTAGGCAGGTTCTCCGACCCTGCCGTAACGGTTGACCCTACTAAGTCAGCATAGCTACCGATTCGCTTAATCTGTCCTTGCTCCAGCTCTATGACCTGAGAGCACTTACGTAATGTTGAAAGACGATGAGCAACGATCAGTATCGTGATATCTTCGGCTAGGTCTTCAATCGCCTTCATAACGTTATTTTCTGTATCTTCATCTAGCGCACTTGTTGCTTCATCCAAAACAATTACATCCGCTTCCCTGTAAAGAGCACGTGCTATACCTAACCTTTGTCGCTGCCCTCCAGATAACCGTACTCCTCTCTCTCCCACAAACGTCTCGTATTGGTCTTTCCAGGACTCAATTGTGGTGGCTATCTGAGCCTTTCGAGCAACTTCACGCACCCGGTCATGGTCGATATCCGCACTTTCAATCCCGAATGCTATGTTTTCTGCGATACTAGCATCGGACAAAAATATAGCTTGCGGGACGTGCGCTATGTGCCTTTGCCAACTCCGACAATTCTTTCCCGTCAATGCAACACCATCGACCGTCAGCCTGCCACTGGTTGGAGTTAACAGCCCCATTGCAATGTCTAATAAAGTACTCTTTCCGCTGCCAGTGGCCCCCATAAGACCTACTCTGCTACCCTTAAGAATTTTGAACGAAAGCCCCTTTTCCAATACCCAAGGCGCATCTTGCTGATACCTAAATGTTAGATCCTCAAAAGCTAGATTATCCTCAAAAGGCAGCCTCTCAGGCCCTTCCTCGGCTAGTCCCATTGGAAGTGGTTGATCCAAGAGCTTCAGCACATCATTGCAAATTGACCGACTCGACCGAAGGCCTGCCCAACAAGCGTAGATTCCTTGGGCAAGAGGGAGAAGTCTCTGCGCGCCGAGGGCCATGGCTCCGAGCGTTGGTATTGCCCCTAAAAATCCGGATGGCCCGCTTACCATCATGTAGGAAAGACCTCCTATTAGAGAAATTCCTGCGGCCTCAATTCCAAAGCGGGGCGAGAACTTGATTATTTGGACGCTTCCTTGGGCAAATCGCAGAGGGAGGTCTGACCGCTGAAAGATTTTTGTGTAGGTCGACTGCGTACCATCGATGAGGACGTCTCGAATGCCTCCGAGCCCTTCTTGGAGCACTTTCACTATTCGAGAGGTCTCATTGCTAATTAACAAGCTGTGCCTAGCCAAGGCTTTTTTAGTCATCACCATCACCACCAAATAGATAATCCCACAACCAGTAAATATCCCTCCCGCAACGATCGGGTTAACGGCAACCAAAACAAGCAAAATACCGATTACCATTAATGTTGAGCTCAACAGAGTAGCTAGATTCAACATGGTTTCGCCCACTACAAAATTTATCTTGGTAGCAATGCCAGCAATAATATCGCTAGTATTTCTTGCTGCATGAACAGCGTACGGTTGGTAAAGCGTGCGTTTATAAATGGAGGCTCCCAAATCTGCGCCAACGCCATAAGCTATTCGCGTTTGGGCCCAAAGTAGGGCGAAACGTACCAGACCTGCGACAATGGCTGCAAGACAAAACAAAATGGTAAAAGGAAGCAATATCTCTTGTGGACTTGTGAGACCTAGACCATGGACTAAGAATTGAGCCGCAGGGTGATTAAAAACGCTTTCTGGTGCTGTCAGCGCTCCCAAAAATGGGACTACCGCCCCGATGCTTATAACCTCGGCGATTGCTCCTAGTACCATTAAAAAGGACAGCATTATAAATTGCGCTTGTCGAGGCTTATCAATGTGCCTCCATAAATCGGTAAGTGTGTGGCTTAGATTTAAGTCAGACATGTTTCACCCTTAGCTGTAATAAATTCTCCAGCACTCCGATAATCATCTTGCAACACCTTTTACGAACATTGAGACCAAAGCTTAAAGGCACAACTGAAACTTTAACTTTATAAATCACCCAAAAACCAGACGAAAATCTTACAACATGAAAGATTGAGGAGGTGGGGACATGCACCATAACGGCTTGAGGAAGCAGTGCTCTTAAGATCACTTTTCCACTCCCCCTCGCTTCTCCACACACCAGTAAAATTTCAACACTTTAATGTTCGCAGGTTAATTTTTAATCCCTACCAGCACCATGCTAGAGCTCATATCTTGCCAGCATTATACATTTTTTGTTTTTTCAGATTTCTGTTTTCTTAAAGTTGCCCTCGAATTTCATGAGAGCTTGTTTTAAACCGAAATACTTGGGCGGCTCATATCAATTCAAGTTAGGAAAGAATTTCTTAAAGGTTTACGACCTATGATTGTTGATCAACCTCAAGACTGAGGACACTAGCGCGCTATTTCTTCCGCATCGCCTATCACGTCGCGATTTGGTTGCAAAGTTTACTGGGAACTCCTCTAAGCCTAATATAAACGCGCTTACCTGGTATTTACAGCAGCGGCCAGTCGTCCGGATAGCCGTAACTATAAAAACTCTATCCTAACAAATACTGAAGCCACTAGTCGTGGACGAAGGTCAATCTAGAAAGAAAGCAGCTGGCCAGGTCAAAGACAGACGGACGTCGCAAGCGAGTGTCGCGGCCGCTTAGGAAAAGGCGAAGCCTCAAACCTAGTTATATTAAATTGATATTTAAATAACGTCCCGAACTTTGCAAAAAATATGGCAAGCTCTCCATCAACGGTCAAAATGACCGTTAACAGCGCAAATCCCTCAGAGACATAAAGATTTTATTTTGTAATGCTTCCACGCCGACCTTATCTACCCGGAAGCAAGTCAAAGCTTCCTAGCCAAGCTGCAAATAATAAACCGTTTAATAGCGCTCCCGCTTCTAGGTCGCAGAACTTCTGCAACAAAGAGTTATTAAACTTTAGCCGCAGCATTTAGGAATTTAAAAACTTCCGTGCCGCTCTCAAGGCAAGAGATTCTAAACCTGACAGAGAATAAAACTAGATGGACGACCAGAAATAATCTACCCTGCTTAGTCTCGACCTTTCCTAGGTTCACCATACTGATCTGCCGCCATCAACAACGATATTTTGACCATTCATATATGACGAAGCATCTGAGCATAGGTATTGCAGTGAGGATCTGTACTCATCCGCATGCGCCATTCGACCGGCAGGAATAAGACTCGTCAGCTTGTTAACGAAATCTTCACCCTGTCCACTATAAACACCTCCCGGTGATAGCGCATTACATCTCACTCCTTTGTCAGCCCAGTAGGTCGCTAGATACTTAGTCAAACCGATTAGGCCAGACTTAATTACCGAGTAAGTAACCGGTTTTACAGGCTGCAAATGATTCTTTATCCCTTCTGTCCGGTATAGCCTTTGATCTGGCGAGATCACAGACAAATCGGATGCAATATTTATAATGACCCCGCCCTGTCCATCCTGGGCCATTGCACTGCCAAAATACTTAGCGCATAAAAAAGCTCCAGTTAACCCCACGTTTACTTGCAAATTCCATTGATCCAATTCAAAATTTTCTAGCCGCGAAGACTCTAATACACCGATTTCAGCGTTAACTTTTGGGTCAATTGCTGCATTATTAATAAGAATGTCAACCCTCACGTTCTCACAAGACAATATGTTCAAAGTGGCTTGAATGCTTTTCTCATCAGTAACATCCATTGAGTGTAAATGTATATTTAGTTTGCAAAATTTTTCAGAAAGAATTTCTGACGCCTCATCAAGGTCTTCCTGTTTCAGATCTGTAATTACCACACTACCGCCAGCCTCAAGAATCGCAGCAGCATGCTGAATCCCCAGCATTCCAGCACCGCCAGTAATCAATGCAGTTTTCCCAGTCAAGCTAAAATTTTCAAGATTCAAGATTGCCAACCTTCCTAAGTACGTGTTTGGCCACCATCACATTTGTGAATGCTTCCAGTGATGAAACTAGATAAAGGTGATGATAACCAAAGAACAAGATTTGCCACATCAGCAAGACTACCCAAGCGCTCAAGTGGGACGTTTTCCGCAAGCATTTGATCAACCGCACTAAAATTGTCTTTGACTTTTTCATCCCATACGGAGCCAGCGAATAAAATATTGCCTGGGGCAACACCGTTTATTCTAACGCCATCTGTGCCAAGCGGTACAGCGACACCCCGAATATAAGCATTCAGCGCTGCCTTCGCCGCGGAATAAGTCACGGGAGCTCCTGGAATAACCTCAATACCGCAAATGGACGAAATACAGACTATTACTCCTTTTGTTTCTTTTAGCTCAGGGATAGCCGCCTCAACCATATTGGTCGCACTTGATAAATTTAAAGACAAAGACTTTTCCCAATCCATAAAACTCTCATGCCCCGGTGGTACTGACCTTCCACTCCCTACATTGCACACTAAAATGTCAAGGCCACCTGCTATATCAATTGCCTGCTGAATTACACCGTTAGCTTTCAAAGGATCTGTCACATCTCCAGAGACTCCAAACCAATCATCTCTATTGGCAATAGAAGATAATAATCTATCCTCATTTCGGCCATTGGAAACTACGATACACCCTTCCAAATGGAAGGCTTCAGCAATACCAAGTCCAATCCCACTTGAGGCGCCCGTAACCAATACGCGCTTGCCCGCTAACCCAAGATTCATCTAGCTGAACCCATTTTGAACGAATTTTTTATATTCTAGTAAAACTTCAAGATGTTGATCATCAGCAGCCCTAGCAGTTTGCAAGATATAATTGGAATCATAGCCGTGAACCTTTAAACAAGAGTAAACCGCTTTGAAATCTGCATTTCCTTGACCGAGAGGCACTGTCGTCCCGTTGCGCACTCTATCCTTTACATGAACGTTAAGAATTCGGTCTCCTATCAACTTAAATTCTTCCGAGGGATCCAAGCCCAAAGATGCGCTATTACCAATGTCGTAATTTATCCCGAATACATCAGAGTCGAGTTGCGAGATGAAACGATTAAGCTCAACGGGCACGAAGTCTGACTCGAAAATTATCCGAACACCAAGTTCCTTTAAATTGGTTTGTTGTTGCAACAAAAACTCGACGAGAGTATTTTCTTGTTGAATACTATCCAAACTGCCACCATCTACTAACGGCACAACAACAAATTCAACTCCAATGTTGCTACACGATTTTATAATGGCCTTAAAGTCAGCCTTAAGTTTTTCACAGTGATCAGCATCATCGGCTTTCCAAAATGGCGCCTGCATAAAGCAGTCACCAGTCAGCGACGGAATCGAGAAGTCATTTTTATTACAAAGCGATATTATTTCTCTTTGTCCTGAGGATGTCATAATGGGGTTTTCGTATAAACGCTCCTGATCAAGCGTCCACTCCATAATATTGATACCGATACTTTTAGCTGCGACAAATTCATCCCGCCAAGAATCCCACGGGAATGACTGGATTTTGCCTCCGATCATAGAAGACAAGCGTCCTTGCATAAACCCAATTTTTTCAATCATTTTTTACTAAACCTATAAGGCGTAGGAGCATCCTCATCGAGCCTGATCGGTCTCTCTGCGTCCCATTTCTGAATTTGGCCCGCGATATTAACGCCTGTGTTCTCACCCCAAACCTGAATCAAGATCAAACCCTTGACACCAATTGTTCCTTGGAAATTTTTGGATCTTTCCGTTAACTAAGGGGGATAAACACCCTTGCGTAAGGCCTATAAGAGAATCATTCATGAGCTTTTGCCTGAGAAGCAGGTTTATAGGCGCATCCCACCAACATCAATTCTCTAGACCATCTGAAAAATTTATTTTCTACACGTACGGGGATAAATGGACTTATTGCAACACAAAGATAATTTAAGACAGGATATTTCCAGACTATCGGTAACTGTCGAAATTTAGTAACGCTCACATTTTCAAAGTCACAAATCTTGTATATATCCTCTAAGGAAGGCTTAGTAAATGGAGTTCGATGAGTAAAATCATCGAAATATGTTTTGTAATTTGACTCCCAATCGGGAATCAGGCAAAGAATCATTCCACCAGGCTTTAAAACCCTATAAGCCTCACGAAGAAAGACATCAGGGTGGTTGAGATGTTCCATGAAACTCTTGTTGTAAATCACATCAAAACTATTGTCAGGGAATGGCAACCCGGTATCTGCTTCAACATCGCATACAGCTAATTCGATACCATCTTCTCCGAGTAACTCTCTACTTTCTTCAGATCTATCAAGACCTACTGCATCCATGCGTAAGTCTTTAAAGACTCTTAGAAACTCACCACGCCCACATCCCGGCTCTAAAATTTTCATTCCAGGCTTCATTTTGAATCTTTCGAATAAATGCGAAATAAGTTTCGAAGGGTAATCCGTGTATGGACGCACACCTTCACCATAAACTACCGTCAAATAGTCCGCCATTACTGTAATTCCTCAACCATTTCCATCAAGATTCCATCCAAATCATGACAATACATTACTTTAACTGATCCATTAGCTGACACTGCGGGAGGGTTAACGATGGAACCACCCAAACTAATAATTTTAGAGGAAATTTCTTCAACATCCTTAACGGTGAAAGCCACATGCGAGCATCCATGCTTGTTAGATGGGTAGTTAGAAGTTGTAGGCTTAGCCGGATGTGATTTGTATTCGAGTAACTCAACCACTGATTCGTCCGACAATTTAAGCTTTGCCGTTTCTATCTCTGCATTCTCGAGGCCAACAACTTGTGAGAGAAAATCTCCATTCTCATTCTCATGCTTCCACACACTCAGGCCTAACCCCTCATAAAAGGTAATCGATGCAGATATGTCTTTAACCACCAATCCGGTATGCCTAGTTTTGATTATCATAACTTATTCCCAGAAATACTGGCTGCTATACTTTGTTCCAAGACACTTAATCCCTCAAGCATAGCCTCTTTGGAAATACTCAAAGGAGGAGCCAATTTAATAGACTCTCTCCCCGTATGAACTACCAAAAGACCGCTCTGCATACAAAGTTCAGCAATTGCATCGCAAAGAGAAGGAAGAGGCTTTCCGTTCACATCTTTGAAAATTAATGCCGCCAATAACCCCTTACCTTCTACCAGGCTTAAATACGCACTAAATCGACACCTAATTTTCTCCAATTCCTCATGAAAAGTTACTCCTAACTCTTTTGATGCTTCTATAAGGCCATCGTCAAAAAGACATTCCAAATTAGCTTTACCCGCGGCACATACAATTGGATTAGCTGAGTGAGTCGAACTCATTGAACCTATATCAGGAATATCAAGAACTTCAGCCGACCCTAACACCAAAGCCAGTGGAAATCCTGAGCTGGCGCCTTTACCGCAACACAGTAAATCTGGCTCGACTCCATAATGCATATAACCGAACAACTCTCCAGTGCGGCCAAAACCTGACTGCATTTCATCAAAAGTAAGTAATATCTCGCGCTCTTTTGCAAACTCTGAAAGTGCTTGGACGAACTCAGGCGGGTAGAAAACTGCGCCCCAACCTTGAAAGGTCTCAAGCATAAAACCACATAAATCTTTAGTGGGGTCTAGACCGTGTATTTCACATAAATTCTCTATACCATCTTTGAAAAACTGCTTGGGATTTGCCATCGCAACAGAATCCCAAGGATAAGGAAAAGGTATATGCAAAATATTTGGATCATGATAGCCAATCCACGTTTTCTGGGCAGGGTTCCAGCCCATCATCTGCGCACCCAAAGTACGCCCATGCCAATTCCCTTCAATACAAACAACGACCCCTCGCCGCTTTCCTTTTTTAATTCCATGCTCTCGCATCAACTTCAAGGCACATTCAGTAGCCTCAGTCCCAGCTGAAAGCATAAAGACTTTTTCGAATTGCTTAGGCGTCTTTTCAATAAGAAGGTCAAGATAATCTAATCTTTCTTGGCTCAAATATGTATAAGTATGAATAAGCGGTTTATCCAATACTTTCTTGACCGCCTCAACTATTCGGGGGTTGCCATGACCGGCGTTGGAGACAAATATAGTACTGGTGAAGTCAATCCAACAATTGCCTTGTGCATCATAAACTTGGAAATTGTCAGCGCGGTCCCAAACCACAGGCATCTGCCCATGCATTGATCGCGACTCCAATTTATATGCGCGCTCAAGCATCGCAACACTATCTGGATGTGGGATTTTAGTCGTGATTTTTCTGTATTTAGTTTCAATCAATGGAACATCTTTTGGAGCATGGTTAAAATTAAATCCGGCCATGTTTATTTAACACTCTCAAGGTAATTAGTGAGTCCACAAATATTTTTTTGCAATTGAAATTCCAACAACTCTAACTCCTCATACGCATCAAGCTCATTACAGAAAGGAGTTTCAAATGCCAGTACTTTATCGCCATGCAAAAGCTTTCTGTCTCTTACAAACGAACTTCTTACAATGTCCACATAACCATTCGGGATAAGAACATCAGGGAAATCTTGGCGAGGTCCATTATATTTATCTAAATTTGTATCCTCACCATTTAGGCTAGTCAAGAAGCCTTCCTTATTTTTTCTTAACCATTTGAAAGGAGACTCAGGTGATAAATGTCCAGACCTTAATGCTGTAGCGTCCTGCCGATCTGTAATTAATGTCATTGCCGCTTTTACAACATGAGAATCTCTAAGCGGTGTTGTGGGCCGCAGATGGATCCAGAATTCAGGGCTATCCTTTGAATTGTTATCAAACCAATTCACCGCGTGCGACATAAAATCGTAATCCGTAGAAGTGTCTTGTGAGATCTCTTCAGGCCTCAAAAAAGGAACCTCTGCACCATATTTTTCAGCAATTTTTGCATATTCAGGAGAATCTGTAGATACAATAACCCTATCTACACCTTCCGTCGTTTTAGCCACAGCAATACTGTAAGCAATCAATGGATAACCTCCAAGCAATGCTAGGTTTTTATCTTTTATGCTCTTGGAACCGCTTCTTGCTGGTATTATAGCGCTAAATCTAGGCATTTGCGGCTCTCAAACTTCCAAAAACAGACTCCTCTACGAGGCCACAGATGATATGACCTAACAAAATGTGGCATTCCTGAATTCGCGCTGTATCAGTTGATGGCATGTTTAAGGTCTCAGCATCAACATCGAGCTTACCCCTTCCGGCCCCAGTAAAGACGACGGCCGGAACACCTTTTGCTTTTGCAGCTTCTAGAGCTTTTAAGATATTGCCACTATTACCACTAGTAGTAATCGCGATTAGCACATCAGCAGGTGTCGCGATCGCCTGAATCTCTCTGGCAAATACATTCTCATAGCCATAATCATTACCAATAGCCGTCATAGCCGAACTATTAGTTCCCAGAGCTAGCGAAGGCAGACCCGGTCGATCAAATAAAAACCTGGAAGTAAACTCTGCAGATAAGTGCTGCGCGTCCGCAAAGCTACCACCGTTGCCACAGAAAATAATCTTACCACCAGCCCTCAAAGCTACGGCGCACCTCTCTGCCAGAGTAGATACTTTTTTCAGCAGTGCAACATCTTCCAGGAGCTTTTCTTTTGTATTAATTGAATCCTGAATAGCTTTTTTTACGGATTCTATTGTCATAAATATTTCCTTAAATTATTGTCTCCAAGCGTTCAAGAGCGATCCAAAACCCTTCACCCCCGTTTTTATGCCCTTGCCAGATCTCCGGAATAAAAGAAGCTTCAGGGCAGTGCTTATCTAATATGCTAGCTAATCTCTTGAAATCTATATCGCCCTCACCGATCTGGAGCCCCTCACCGTTGACACCCAATGCGTCTCCCAGGTGCAAATGCCCAGTAATTGGGGCTATTTTCTCAGCGAATTCATAAAAATCTACGCCAAAGTGATTGCTCATCAATCGAGAGTGTGAAATATCAAAACACATACGTAAATTAAGTTTGGCACACCAACGCCTGCATTCATCGGCATGCACGAATAGATTTTGATAACGCTGACCACCAAAATGCCATGGAAACGGCGCCATCGTTTGAGGTATCAACTCAACACCAGTCATATCCAGCAGGGACAGACTGTCCGCAAAACGCTCATAATAGCTATCTAATTGATCGGTTGGCAGCAATTCATCCATTGTGAAGCCACCAACATTTGCCACAATCATTGGACGCTCAGTCGCCGGGAAATATTTTTTTAAAGAACGAGTGATATCAATAACGCGCTGGGTCTCCCGAACTGAATATTGGCGGTATTCTTCATCGGGTGACGCCAAATCCATTAAACGGCTACCGGCAAAAAGCTCGGGTGCATGAACTACAAACCCGCAGTCATACTTCCCCGTTAAAAACTCATCGATATTGAGCTCTAGATCTGAATAAGAAAGGTGGAATTCAAAACAATCCGGATTAATCTTAGAGTTATATTCCCTAAAATCGTGGTAACGAACGGGCACTCCCCAGGGGCGCTTGAAACTATAATTCTTAGGCTCAACTCTCGCATCCTGCAGATCTGAAGGATAGAAATAGTCTTCTTCTCGCATCTCGCGCTGGACTGTGCGCCCCAAAAGCTTCTCATAATTTTGAGCGGACAATCCCTGGCCTGGACTTAACACTTTTAAATGCTGGGGTTCGATAATGGTGCCCTTAGCTAGGTCTGTGGATGCTACCAAACTTTTGGATAAATTTTCCCGATTTATCATTTCGCCCTGGGAAATGGTTCTCTCGACGCCATCGCCCAGCGCCTCCTCAATTTCCCGAATCCCTAAAACTAGAGCCTTAAACTCACTTCGCTCTAAACTAGCCGCATGATCAGGACCTTCCATACCTCGATCAAAAGTAAAATGCCGCTCTATAACCTTGGCTCCAAGACCCACCGCAGCCAACGTGACGGCAATACCCCTTTCATGACCAGAATAACCAATCAAGGCATGGATACCCTTGAGCTTTTTAATCCAATTCAGATTGATATCGTGGAACGGCGCAGGATAGGTACTATTGCAGTGAAGAAGAACGAACTCAGCGTTTTTTGAATTAAGGAAGTTCGTTGTAATTTGTATTTCCTCAACAGAGCTCATCCCTGTCGACAAAATAAGCGGCTTTTTGGTTGCAATTAGGCCTTCAATCAACGGTAAATTTGTTAAATCTGCAGAGGCAACTTTGTATGCTGGAACATCTAGCGCCTCCAAGGCCAAGATACTGTCTGAGTCCCAGGGTGTACACATGTACAGAATGCCTTTATCCTTACAGTATTGAGCGACCTGTTTATGCTCACTATAAGACAACTGAAAGCGCTCTAAAAGATCTAGAATGTATTCGGTTCCAAGATCTTCACCCTGTTTAGCGAGACTTTTCTTTCTGTAAACAGCGGACATATTTCGCATCTGGAATTTAACGCAGTTTGCCCCAGCCTCATGAGCAGCATCTACCATCTCCAACGCCAGCTCGACGCTCCCATTGTGATTATTACCAATTTCTGCAATAACGAAGACGTTTTTATCTCCCAAACTAAAATCTGATATTTGCATCACTGTTTCCTGCTCTTAATGGGGTTTTCTAAATGTCCTCGAGATGACCATGTTTTGAGGCCATCCTGTTCAAAGCGAAAATTTTGGACCGCTATATTCTTAGATTTAAGGTAATCTAATAAACGGAATTTTTCGAAGGGACGCACATAAAAGATAAAATACCCGCCACCGCCAGCGCCGAGCAGCTTACCACCCAAAGCTCCATTTTCGAGAGCACCATTATAAATAGCATCAATATGCTCATTAGAAATCATTTTACTGAAATTGCGTTTCAGCTGCCAACCGGCATCAAGGCACTCACCGAATTTTTCCAAATTACCCCGAAATAGATGATTTCGGATTCTATAAGTCAGCTTAACATTAGCATTAACCATCTCTTTCACAGCCACAGAGGACATCGTCTCTTTCTGATCTTTATGAATGTTTCCAGAATGATGACCAACACCCGTATCACATAGAACCAAACTTTCTTCTAGCTCTAAAACAACATCGGGATGAACCCTTATCTGATTAACAATATTTTCCTTTGCATGAAACTCAATAAAATTGAAACCACCGAATACAGAAGCATACTGGTCTTGCCAGCCTCCGGCGACTCCAAGACGGAGTCGTTCTGCCTGGAAGGCTATTTCAGCCAATTCGTATTGATTCCACTGATCTTTTCGGACTTTATTAAAGCAACCTAAAACAACAGCTGAAATAGTGGCTGAGCCGCCTAAACCAGAACCTACGGAAAAGTCAGAATTGAGTGATAGCTCAAAACCAAATTTTGGTTGCACAACATGTAAAATAGACAGAATCAACTCAAAAGGGCCTTCCTGAGCAAGCGCATCATCAAGATTGTCAGCGGTTAAGGTAGCCTCTAAATCTTGCGAGATAATTAATATCTTAGAATCAGATCTAACTCTCATTACGCAGTGACTATACAGTGATATCGCCGCATTGATTACTGCGCCAGTTGCTGCATTAAAATAATGAGTCAAATCCGAACCACCGCCACCAAAACTCACTCTCACCGGCGCTCTTGATCTTATGTAGACGTCCTGCTCATCGGACAAGGGTATAAAATCCTTCGATACGATATACTGTAGTTTTCTATCCTTATCAAATACGGGAATAAATTGAGTATGACTATCCAGCTGTTTTATTAATTGCTCTCTTGGACTATCAATACTAGCCCATAAAAAATCAGGATTAGCACAACTTAATATACTATCATCAAGTGTAATACCATTAATTAGGCCTCGCCGAATATCTCCGTCCGTCGCTAAACCCGTTATTTGACCATTCATATTTTGTGAGAAAACAAACCCATAGTGATTTTCATCTACTTGTTTAAGCGCCTCCCTAACAGAGGCATGCTCATCAACAATGCACTTGTCTAAATCAAAGCTCATGTATTTTCCCTGAATTTACCCACTTACAAAATTTTATATAATCTTCCGGAATTCCAATATCAATGAAACTCTCATTTAACTTAACAATCCCAAGCTTCCGACCAGCAACCAGCCTAGGAAAGACCTCACTCTCTATCGAAAAACTCGTGCCTACCTTGTGACCATCAAATACCTCAGGCAATAAATGGTACAATCCTGAGTTGATATACCCCCCCCCTGCAGAAGCAGACTTCTCTTTAAATGCGATTACTTTGTTACCTTCAAATTTTAAAGAACCGTAGCGCTGACTATTTCGAACATTCACCGCGATTAGTGCAGAAGATGTTTCGGCTTCCAATCGATTAACACCCGAGCCGAGCCAAGTATCAGCATTGGCAACCAAAAACCCTCCACTAATACCAAGACTATTAATTGCATTTAAAATGGCACCACCCGTACCAAGAGGAATCTCCTCAACAACTACCTTAAATTGTATTTCCGAAAATTCCGGCAGGCGCGACAGGTTATCTAGCATGTCCTCTATTTGCTCTGCCTCATAATGCAAAAGAAAAACTAAATCTTTTACACCCTGCGCCACCCAATGTTCAATCAAGTGGACAATGAACGGTCGTCCAGCTACAGGCGCCAAGGGCTTAGGGACATCAGATACCAATGAACGCAAACGAGTACCAAAGCCGCCAGCCAAAATCAAAAGAGGCTTCATGAAACTCTCCTAGAGCTAATTCTTTGCTTGATTTATATACTAATAGCTGTCTGATTTACCATTCCCGTTGTAGTCAATATTATGTGCAAGGGTTCGTTGATCGCACTCCAATCACCCTCGACCATAAGAATTGCATTCCCGCACTTACCAGTGATCACAACTGCCTCGCGATTGACCGACCTTTCATCGATTATTTTGCACGGGTAGGCTCCCTCCTCTGTAACATTTAGTATTGCCAAAATAGAGCCCTCCTAAACTAGACATACGTGAACGCGTACGTCACGTGAAATTATCTGGAGTTATTCCCCACTGAAGCCTCAACCAAATGCGAATGAGAGACTTCATCAAACTCTCTGTTCGGAACTTCTTATTGACAGAATCAGACTCTTTTTCATCAAGCCTTTGACCAAACTGGCCTGCGACTCTTCCTGCGGATTCATTGACCAGCGATCACTGAATACAAAGGGACGCTTGCTAGCACACCCCTATTTTTGTTTGCTGCAGTTACCACATCTTTATTAAGATTCGCTCTAGCATTGTCAATGAGCAGATAACCCTCGATTTAGAGCCACTCCGATCCAAGCAAGGACGCCTCTTCAATATTTCTGCTGGTGAACTAACTTTTAGATACTCTAAAATCTGCAGTATAGGATGCATTTGAACACTTATTTGCAAGCAACGCGATTAACAAATAATGGTTAAGGCTATCTAAGTTCCCTTGTTAATAATCTATATTGGGACCTTTTCAACGAAATTCATATTTCTATTTCCGACATCCAAGGATCGCAATTGGCACATTCATACCACATCACTGGAAGCTGTTCCCCGCAGGGGTATCTCCAGCGCCAAAACAAGGACGGTATTAGAATGAGAACAACTATCTAAAAACCATTATGATTACTAAAGAACGGTCGTAGAATCACTAAGCCAGTCCGCCGTTTAACGCTTTTTTTGTGCCCGTCCTAGAGTCAGCATTTTTTAGTACAAAAGCGTCTTTATTGGGCACATATCTTTCCATTAAATTTCGTGACCACTTGTTTTGGCATCTACCCAATGCTGATCTTCTTCAAGTCTGCTGATGCTCTCTCTTGGACTGTCAGTCCCGTAGGTTTATACAAGATTTAAACGGTTGCGCGCAGATGCAAATAAAACCCATTATCGAATTCTACCAAAAATTCTTTTCACTCAGTGCCTTTATATACTTTTTGGTATCAGGGTCGCGCATACCCACCGCCAAATTTGCACTTAGGTAACCCTGCTTGTTGCCACAGTCAAAAATTTCAGCGTCAGTCTCAAAGGCATTTAACCCGTCACCCTTAAGCAACTCATCTAGTGCGTCGGTCAGCTGTATCTCACCGCCAACACCCGCAATGGTCGTCTCAAGCAGCTCTAGCACCTTCGAGGGGAGTATATAGCGACCCAGCACGGCTAAATTGGAGGGCGCCTCCGTTGGGGAGGGTTTTTCAATCAAGCCCCTTAGAGCCACACTTTTAAACGGCTCACTCGCCTGACCACCCAAGTCAGCAACGCCATAATTTTCAATCGCATCTGAACCAACCCGCTCCACCATGACCTGACCCACACCGGTCTTATTCCAGGCATCAGTCATAACGGCAAAGCTGTAGTTTTTAGCGCGCGATGCTTGATCAAGCACCAGAACATCCGGCAGCAGCACGGCAAAGGGGTCATTATTTATTAGATGCTTGGCGCAGAGAACTGCATGGCCTAGCCCCAGCGCATCACTCTGCCGAACGGACGTCACCGTGACACCCGCGGGTAAAATATCTTTGACCGTACCCAAAATGGTCTCTTTGCCCTTCTTTTCGAGCCGGTGCTCAAGCTCATAATGGGCATCAAAGTGATTTTCGATTGCCTCTTTACCGCTTCTTGTGACGAGTATGATTTCAGTGATGCCGGCTGCGATAGCTTCTTTGACCACGTGTTCGATAATGGGACGGTCATACACGGGTAATAATTCCTTTGGAATCGCTTTAGTCGCGGGCAACATTCTAGTGCCCAGACCAGCGACCGGAATAACGGCCTTTCTAATCGGTTTTTTCATGGGGCTTCCCAACTGAATTATTGCGTCGTTCGATTTTTTCCACCTCAACTTGCAGATCTTGAATTTCAGCTTGAAGCTCTAAGTACTCGTGTTGTTTGCGCCCCAAAAATCGGACCGTAATCTTTGCTTTCTCAGCAATCCCAGCGGGCGTCAAAACATAGGCATAACCCAGCTTGTTATTGGAGCCCCGAAAATTATTCAGCTTGACCCACCCAACGTCTATCAACGATTTTAAGACGTAATGGGCCTTGCCAAGACTCACCCCCAAGTCTGAGGAAAGTTGGCGCTGAGAGAGCTCTGGGTTCGCCTCGAGCAGCTTTAGTGCTTTGTATTCAATTTCTTCGCTAGACATGGCTTCTTTTATGATCTGGCAGGCTACCGCACGGTTAATTGACTAACCGTTCACGGAATGAACATTGTTGTTCATTCAATGAACACAGTCAACGCTTTTTATACAGAGCATACAAACCCTGCTGAGACTTAAAGCAGGACCAAAAGGCTAGCCGACTTAATCGGCAATAACTTGGTGTGATGGCACCAGAATGCGCTGCTGTTGCCCAAGCAGGGTGAGCAGAACCTCAACACGATCTTTAGATCGCTTAGAATACAAGCCTTTGAACCCCTTAAAAGGCCCTTCAATCAGACTGACAACGCCGCCAAGCTTGAGAGACGATACTTTCTCGCAATGAAAGGCCTCAACCACATGAATCGCCTCTAACGCGGCAGGGACTAATGTTGCGGGCTTACCTTCCAGGCTGAAAGACACCAGACCGATCACCCCAGGCGTTGACCGAATGCTCGCAATTGACAGCTCCCCGCTTTGAACAAAGCAGTATCCTGGGAATAGTACCTGCCTCCCAACCACTTCTTTCAACCCATTATACTTTGGGATCTGAGGGCAATAAACCTTAAAGCCCTGCTCTTCCATGTGATGAATCGCGCGAAGTTCTTGCCTGGCTTTAGTCCTAACGACGAACCAATCCATCATCAACTCCTATTTGCCTAACATGACAAAGAAAACTCATTTTCTTTAAGCAACAAAAAACAATTCATATTCTAGATTGTCGATTTACTGGCGAATCGAAAAATTGACTACGCACAATTATCTAAGGTGAGAATTAGCTTCAACAAATGAAATTCATTTAAATATTGTATTCCAGACCCTCACGCCGAGTAAAAAACAGAATAACCCACCTTATTATGAAATCTCACTAAATTTCATGATCTACTCGAACCAAGAACGTCCGAGATAGCTGTCTAAGATAGGCGATATTTAACTGATAATGGCAGTTTGATGCTTAGGCTTGAACGCATTGGTTACCGCATGAACTGAAACAAAAACCAAACACTGTAAACCAAACACACCGCCGCAAAGCATTTCATTCCTCTGTCCTTCTTGAAACAAGATGACAACCGCAGGCATCACCGAAAATGCAGCGATTGAGACGCCCGTTAGCGAATTCGCCAAGGTTTTACTTTTAACAAGGTGTGAAAAGTATTGGTTAACCAAATTATGAGAATGTTGGTTGTCTGCCCGAAATGGTGACTCGCCTTTGCCAATCCTGACAACAAAAATTCGGATGATCTCTACACAAGGATAGCTTAAAAGCGTTGCAAGAAAACCAAGCCCAACCAACCCTTGATCAAAAAGGTCGAACCCAACCAGGGCGATCAAGGCCGAAAGCCCATAAGCCCCAAAGTCCCCCATAATAATGCGCCCGGTCAGGACATTGATCAGAAAAAAACTGAACAACCCTAGACTCATGCTGAAATAGAAATTGTCAGCCGTTAGCAACCACACACATACGAAAAAAGCAAGGCAGATGCCGCTAAATAACCCATTCGCCCCATCGGCCATGTTGCCTGCGTTGATAAAGCCCACACAAACAAAGACCGAGGCAGCAACCAAACCGACCTCAAGCCCAAGCGACGTATCGCCAAAAAACCCAAGAAACTGATTGGGCATCCAGCCTGGGACAAAAATAAACCCAACCGTTAAAATCAGAGTAGACGCTAGCAAGCGGATGACCGGCGTCAGAGGCATGCCAAGATCATCCAAAAATCCGATGCAGGCCAGCAAACCTGCTAAGAGCAAAAAAGATGGCCCCCAGGTCATACCCGGTTTATTCTCGCCTGCTAATGCCGGGTATACAATCGTCGCGACCCAAACAAGGATTAGGAACAGCGCAAGCGCGACGCCGCCCATTCTGGAGGTGTCTTTAACAGAAATACCATGTTTCGCGCTACGATCAACCCCGAAACGTTGATGCGAGAACCAAACCATTAAGCAGAGTGAGGTGAGCCCGGCAATGCCCAACAAACCACCGAGAATGAGCGCCAGTAAAGCAACTTGAGCGCCCGATAGGCCGGCGGGCCCAAGCGCGCTGACCTGATCTAAGGTGCGCGCCGATATAGCATTATCGAAGTGCTCTGAGGGGGTGGTCTCTTTATCCGTAGCATTCACCCTTTACGACCCATGGTCAACGCTAACGGCCTTACCAAAAGCATAATGCCTAACAAGCACTAGCAAAACCCCTAACATACCCCCGAGCAAGGTTCCCAAAATGCAGATCAGCGCTCTTTTGGGCTCGGATTTAAGCTCAGGCACAACCGCCGGATCAATCACATTAAACACATAATCTTTCGAGACATTCGCCAGCATAATCGTCTTAGTTTGCTCTTCGATCAATTGCGCAAACACCTCATCGAGCGACACCAAGGCTGTCTGCGTGCGCTGCTGCTCTAAAAATTCAATCGATCCTTGCGCCTCTTCAACGTCGCTGCCTCGGAGCTCTTCGGTAACAGCCGAGATAATCAGCTCTACCCAAGCTTGCGCGACCACCGGGGATTGATGCTTAATGGCAATCGTTACAAGACTCGTCTTTTGATCTTCCGAGAGGGACAGAACCTCTAAGAACGCTTTATGCGCCTCTTGTGCGGAGGGCTTTGCTTGTCGAGGGTAACTGGCTTCCCGAACCCATGCGCGACTTTTAACATCGTAAAAATCTGGATCATAAACTAACGCACCGCTTGAGGCATCCCAATGATCAACCGCCATAAGATCAAGGACTATTTTTCCATATAGATGTCTTGTAAAAAAATCTAAGGATTGTATTTTCTGTTGCGCCATCATGGACTTAGAAGACTCGCCGCCGCCGCCACCGATATTGATACCAGCGAGACTCGCTAAGCCCCCATATTGCCGCGCCAAACCGGCTAGCCCACCAGCACCGCTTTCACCTTTGGGCGCAAGCAGCGCTTTGCTCTCGTAGATATTAGGCAGCGACAGCGCATATAGCACAGCACAAGCTGCCGCAAAGCCAGTGATGAGCGTAATCACTAACTTGCCATTCCAAAGGACCAAAAAGAGTTCTTTGAGATCGATTTCATCATCAAAAGCTTCAGTATTCTGAAAGATCTCAGGCGATTTCATAGTCATAATCTAATTCGCCTTATTTGTTTGTAATTGAGAAGAAAGCCGCTAAGGACGCCACCGATTCAAACACGACTGAGGTGATTGACCGGTAACGGTCTAACGGTTTTTCGTAATCGTAATTTGTCGGAACAACGATCACAGAGCCTGGGGATAACCCGGCAACCGAGCGATCGAAGCGAAACAACTGCCGCTTTATGTTCTCGAGCGGCACCACCGCGCCATTCGGCTCAATCACGTAGATATCTTTCTTCCGAGCACGATCCGTTATACCCGCAGCGAGCTCTAGATAGTCCGTGAACGCGAGCCCTGGTTCAAACCTAAAACTGCCGGGCTCATATACCTCGCCTGCCACGGTGATGGACTCGACCAGTTTTGGCACGATTAATTCGTCGCCATCTTGAAGCAGAACGTCCGCGCTCGCGTCACCAGCCAAAATTCTGGGCACATCAACCACAAGCCTGCCTTGAAAAGAGGCTAGTAGGCTTTTGGTATAGTCAGCGTCCGTTGAGGCAGCAGGACCCTCGCCAGCTTGGCTGACAGAACGACGACTTGCTTGCTCTCGTTGAAACCGCTCTATTAACTTTCTTGCACTGGCTTGCTGCTGATCTTTTGTTGCCTTGGACGTAAAACGGGTTGCCTCTGGAAAGGCTTCCGAAGAAAACCCGCCAGCACGGTTGATGAGAGAGCCAATCGTCTCGCCATCGCGCAGGGCATAGA
>Ga0206126_10000340_pt1 | contig 63948 bp, 57 predicted proteins | sample Helgoland_Spring_5_FD_148621 | JGI IMG/M metagenome (GOLD analysis project Ga0206126, IMG submission 148621) | Pelagic subsurface seawater microbial communities from Kabeltonne, Helgoland, North Sea - Helgoland_Spring_Bloom_20160412_1 | ecosystem: Environmental > Aquatic > Marine > Epipelagic ...
GCAGCCCTTCAAAATGCTCATTACCATCCCAAACTAATTGCTGTTGCGTCTTAGTGAGCTCAAACCAAGGTTTATGTATCGGAAAATCAAATTTGTAGGCACTATTTACCAATTGATCTCTATACCACCCCATACTATCTCCCCGCCAGGGGAAAATTGCATTCTCATAAATAGATAAACTAGTGTTTGGAATTACCAAATCTTGATCTACACCAACTACATCTCCATAACCCTCGCAGGTAGGGCATGCGCCAAAGGGATTATTAAAGCTAAAAAGGTGCACATTAGGCTCTGTAAAAGTAATTCCATCTCGCTCAAACCTATTATTGAATTCTGAAATTTTATTGCTCTCAAGATGCTCTATAAACAAGGTTCCCTTTCCTTCATAGAAAGCCATCTGAATGGCATCTGCTAGGCGGTTATAAAAATCTTCATCCTCTTTTAAAATAATACGGTCTATAACTAATCGAATGCTTTTGGGAGTCAAATTATCTTTCAGCTCATCAATGCGAAGTACCTTGTTGTCTAGTTTTACTCGCGCAAAGCCTTGTTGGGCTAACGCTTTGGTTTTATTATCTAAGGTGCGCCCTTTTTCCAGCACAATAGGGGCCAGCAAAAGGAGTTTACTTCCCAAAGGAAATGTTTTAATGTGTTTTATAACATCTGAAACTGTATCTTTTTTAACTTCCAAATTACTTACCGGAGAGTAGGTCTTTCCTATACGGGCAAATAATAATTTTAGATAGTCATAAATCTCTGTTGAGGTACCAACGGTAGACCTAGGGTTTGTCGAATTTACTTTTTGCTCAATAGCGATAGCAGGAGAGATACCTTTGATACTATCTACCTTAGGTTTGTTAAGCCTTCCAAGAAACTGTCTTGCATAACTCGATAGGCTTTCTACATATCTTCTTTGACCCTCAGCGTATAAGGTATCAAAGGCTAATGAAGATTTACCACTTCCAGAAAGTCCAGTGATTACAACGAGTTTGTTGCGAGGAATAACAACATCTATGTTTTTAAGGTTGTGTAATTTAGCACCTTTTATAATGATGTTTTCTTTTGGATCTAGTGGTTGGGTTTTCAATGTAAAGCCTTGTTAAATGGTGGTTTTCACAAAGATAACATAATGCTATTTGTATCACACAAAGCAGCGAGTTTTAAGTTATTTTTAATAAAAACGTCCTATTTATTTTGAATTGTAAACATAATGTACTTATATTTACGACTTACAACGATGTAAACTAAAATCATTGCCTATAGCATATTTCTACTTTTTTTAATTTTACGATAACAACTACTTGACCCTAATTTTATAGTTGTTCACTTTAAAAAGTACTGATATGAAAAAAAGCAAATCTACAGATGCGGTTTTAGTAACCTCATACCTACAAGGAGACGAGTCTGCCCTTTCCACCCTTATTACAAGACACAAGCAAAGAATTTATAGTTTTATCTATTCAAAGGTTTTTGATAGAGATGTAGCTGAAGATGTTTTTCAAGATACCTTCATCAAAGTCATTAATTCCTTAAAGAGAGGTAAGTATAACGAAGAAGGAAAATTCTTGCCTTGGGTAATGCGTATTTCACATAATTTGGTCATTGATCACTTTAGAAAGAATAACCGCATGCCAAAGTTTGAGAACAATACAGATTTCAATATCTTCTCTGTACTTTCTGACAACGCATTAAATGCAGAAAATACAATCATTAAAGGACAAATAGCCTCTGATGTGAGACGCCTTGTAGATGAACTTCCTGAAGATCAAAAACAAGTGCTGATGATGCGTATTTATAAAGACATGAGCTTTAAAGAGATTAGCCAGCAAACTGGTGTGAGTATCAATACAGCCCTAGGAAGAATGCGATATGCGCTTATTAATTTGCGTAAAGTAATTGATAAACACAACATTGTATTGACAGACTGATACAATAAATTAAATTTTGCATCGTTAATTGTTAAGATTAACCTCTAAACAAGTATTGTATGCAAAAATTATACTCAAGATCTTCACCCTCTGGACAGGTGAACAAAAACATGGTTCCAAAACAAGAAACAATTACATTTATTTTAAATTACTCTAAAGCGTTAAGAATTTTAGAATATCAAAACCTAACGTTTGAAACACTTTTAAACTAATACCAAAAAGCCCTGAAATAACAATTTCAGGGCTTTTTTTTTATTTCTTCTTTTTCTTTTTATTGTAATAGGCAGTTAGTACTGTCTTTCTTCCAATAGTTTTGGTGATTCTATCTTTTTCTAAATCCCAACCTCTAGCTTGGCAATATTGACGGCCATACCAAATAATTTGAAGGTGTAAATCATTCCAAACAGCTTCTGGGAATAGTCTTTTAGCATCTTTTTCTGTTTGGGTTACATTTTTACCATTAGTGAAACCCCATCTATATAAAAGTCTATGAATATGGGTATCTACCGGGAATGCTGGAACACCAAAGGCCTGTGATATCACAACACTCGCAGTTTTGTGACCTACGGCAGGAAGCTCTTCAAGAGCCTCTAAATCATTAGGTACTTCTCCGTTGTGTTTATCTATCAATATATGAGATAAGCCATGAATCCCTTTAGCTTTGGCAGGAGAAAGTCCTACAGGTCTTATAATTTCTCTTATTTGATCTACAGAGAGTTTAATCATATCATACGGGTTGTCTGCCTCTTTAAATAACAAGGGTGTTATTTTATTAACCCTCACATCTGTGCTTTGGGCAGAAAGCAAAACCGCGATTAAAAGCGTGTAGGGATCCTTATGATCTAGAGGTATAGGTATCTCTGGATATAACTCTTTTAACGTATTTATAACAAAGTCTACCTTTTGTTGTTTGTTCATTTGGTTTAAATTTACACAATAAGCCTAATATTAAAACAAATCTACAAAATGAATACACTAAAAATAGGAGACAAGGTTCCAAATTTTTCTGTTACTGACCAAGATGGAAACACCATAACCATGCAAGACTATCAGGATAAAAAAGTCATTGTATTTTTCTATCCAGCAGCAAGTACCCCAGGGTGCACGGCAGAGGCTTGTAATTTAAGAGATCATTATAAAGATTTGCAAGACAAAGGCTATGAAATTATTGGTGTTAGCGCAGATACAGAAAAGAAGCAATCTAATTTTAGAAATAAATATGAATTTCCATTTCCTTTACTTGCCGACACAAATAGAGCTGTAATAGAAGCATTTGGTGTTTGGGGCCTAAAGAAGTTTATGGGCCGTGAGTATGATGGCATACATCGTAAAACATTTTTAGTTCACAGCGGTGTTGTGGCTCATGTTATCGATAAAGTAAAAACTAAAACCCACGCATTACAAATTTTGGAGAGTGGGGTAGTTTCTTAGTTATTTCGCTCACTAAATCAAAAACGGTGCATATAGCTATATGCACCGTTTTTTTGTTATGTAAATAGTGTATTATTTATCTGAAGAATAACTAAATAATTTCTTTTCTTTTATTATTTCTCCAACTCCTTTAGGAAGCATTTTTTCCCATCCTGGAGTACCCTTTTCAATCATGGCTAACACTTCTCTAGAAAAAATACCCATTACTTCAGGATTGTAATTCTCAACATCTATTACTTTTCCATTGTATTTGAAAAATTTGTATAATTCTTTCATACGTGGATGCACCTTTAAATTTTCACTAGTAGTAAAGACTCCCTTTTTATTTTTCATAGGGTAGAGGTATACCTTTAAATCTTTGAAAAATAATTTACCAAAAGCCTCCAAAATTCCACCACTAAGATGGCGGTAATACTTTTCATCAAAGATATCTACCAGGTTATTAACTCCCATGGCAAGACCTAGGCGCATTTTAGTATATCTAGAGAAGTATTCTACAAGTTTGTAGTATTCTTGGAAATTTGAAATCATAACCGTATGCCCTAAAGAGCATAAAAGTCTTGCGCGGTCCATGAAATCTTCTTCATCGATTTCTCCTTCGGCACGAAGATTTGAAAGAGTAATTTCAAATATAGTAACAGACCTGTCTTTATCAACCTTAGATTCATTGATAAACATTTCATGTGATTTTTCAAACATGTCAATATTCACCTTAGTTACCGGTCTAAAACTACCACGAAGGGCCAATATGTTCTTTTTGTGTAATATTCTTGCTGGCAGGACATTTTTCCCATCTGGTCCAAACATAACAGCATCAGTCATTTCATTTTTAATAAGCTGTAAGCTCATCAAACGGTTGTCTACATTATTAAATTTAGGCCCAGAGAAATTAATGGTGTCAATCTCAATTTTATCTTTGTCTATATGGTCATAGAGATAACGCAATAGTTTTTTTGGAGAATCATGTTTGTAATAGGCTCCATATATTAGATTTACGCCTAAGGTTCCAAGGGTGTGTTGTTGCAGTAGCGCCTCTGTTTCATGAAAACGAATGTGTAAAATAATTTCACTATAGGCTTCATCTGGATTTGTTTGAAACCGAATACCTACCCAACCATGTCCTTTATATTTTTTTGCAAAATCTATGGTAGCAACCGTGTTTGCATATGCAAAGTATATTTTGTTTGGATGTTTTTCACGTAAGATTCGCTCTTCAATCAAGTTCATCTCATGAGTGAGCATTTTTTTAAGGCGATCTTCTGTTACGTATCTTCCATCTTCTTCAACACCATAAATGGCATCACTAAAGTCTTTATCATAGGCAGATATGGTCTTGGCAATAGTACCAGATGCTCCACCTGCTCTAAAAAAATTACGTACCGTTTCTTGACCTGCGCCTATTTCGGCAAAAGTCCCGTAAATGTTTTCATTTAAATTGATACGTAAGGCTTTATTTTTTATGGAAGGAATCGCCTCAAATTCTTTATCTCCTTTTATAGTCTTTGGCATAACCGTAGTTAATTGTTGTCCAACAAAGGTAGCGATTACCATAGCCAATCAAAAAAAATACTAGTATTTTTGTGTCAATGAAATCTCACTTTAAAGTCACATTTTTAGGGACAGGAACCTCACAAGGAATTCCTGTCATAGGAAGCAAACATCCTGTATGTTTGAGCGATGATTTAAAGGATAAAAGATTGCGCGTTTCTGTACTGCTGGAAATTGGAGATAAGGTGTATGTTATAGACTGCGGTCCAGATTTTAGACAACAAATGCTACTTAACCAAGTCGAGAAACTTGATGCAGTACTTATTACCCATGAGCACAGTGACCACACCGCTGGTCTGGATGACATAAGGCCTTTTTATTTTAGACAAGGTGATATTAGCTTTTATGCAAGTAAAGAGGTGTTTGTAGCCCTTAAAAGACGTTTTGGTTATATTTTTGAAACCCAAAATAAATACCCTGGTGCGCCAACAATAACGCAGCATGTTATCTCAAAGAAGGAATCTTTTTTATTGCATGACACCCTTGTAACTCCAGTAGAGGCTTTACATAACACCCTTCCAGTACTTGGATATTCTATGGAAGGTTTTACCTATTTGACAGATGTAAAAACAATGGCGCCAAGTGAGTTTGAAAAAATAAAAGGCACCAAGGTTTTGGTTATTAACGCCCTAAGGCAAGAGCCGCATCCTTCTCACCTCAATCTAGAAGAGGCACTTGCTTTTATTGCTAAAGTAAAACCGCAAAGAGCCTATTTAACACATATTAGCCACCATCTAGGATTTCACAAAGCCGTTCAGGCAACACTGCCAAGTAATGTGTTTTTAGCCTATGACGGATTAACTATTGAACTTTAAAATTAATTATATTATGAAGAAAAGTATTTTTATGTACCTGTTCTTTTTTGCTGTTTTGTTCATTGTTTTTCAATACGCAAATGAAAAAATTATATGGGAAGCGCAAGACAAAACAATTAAAGGACTTTCTTTAAAGTTAGAAAAAGCCAAAGATTCGCTCTCTGGTGTTTCAGAGGCTATTTCAGATGCAAATTATTTTAGTCTTCAAGGAAATGAAAATGCCTTAGAGTATATTGAACGTCTTGGCCTAGAAGCGGCAGATGTTGAAGCTATTATTAACAATAAAATTTATGATCAAAATGGTGTTAAAGGCGGAAACCCTATTATACCAGTAGCCTCTGTTAGGGGTAATTTTAAAATCAATAAAATAAAATTGTTAAACAGCAGGTGGATACAAGCAGATTTCTCTGACGGAGATAATTGGGGAGAACTTATCATTGAGTATTTCTTTAATCAAGACAATACCATAGAACTTGTTCCTCTTAGCTCTTTTTTATATTCTTTAAAGTAAAGGTTATTGTACTATACATAGAAGCAGCTATTGCTTTATTAACCAGGCTTTAAATTCATTGAAGTTATCTGGAGCTACTCCATGACCAACAGGAAACTCACTGTAGGTACACTCTATATTTAATTCTTTTAAAAACTCAGGAGTTTTTTGTGCCCATGAAACAGGAATTACTTGGTCTACACTCCCATGAGAGCTGTATACATTGAGATGGCTAAAATCGTTTTTCTCATACCCTGGTGTAAGCATGTCTTTGCTAATATACCCACTAAGACCTACAATATTTTTTACTTTTTTTGGATAACTAAGTGCTACCGCAAAGCTTAAAATAGTTCCTTGACTAAACCCTATTAATGTAACGTTATCTGGGTCTGCATTATAGGTGTCTATAATGCTATCAATACATTGCACAACTTGATCTCTAGCTGCAAGGGCTTGAGGTATGTCGTTAAATTTTGAATCACCAGCTTCAAAATAGATAGAATACCAAGCGTTCCCTTGAGGCTCCATAGACAAGGGTGCTTTTAAAGCTATGATATGATGGGTTTTTGGCAAATGTGGCGCAAAAGAAAACAAATCATTATGATCACTGCCATACCCGTGTAGTAAAATAATTACAGGAGCTTTGTTTGTTGCAATTTCTGGTTTTTGGTAATTATGTTCTAGGGGTAATTGTTGTTTTTCCATGTTTTAAAAGTGTGTAGCACAAAGCTTTGGTAGTGGCTAAAAAATAGTTTGGTTATACATCTTAGGTTTTATACTATATTTTCAAACCACTTTTCAAAGTAAACCCCAACAATTGGCAGGGGTTTGTTTATTTGATTGCTTGCATTTGAAATTCCTATGATGATGAGAATAAATACTCCAAGGAAAAGCACTTGTAGGCTTAATAATCCTGCAATTTTTACTAAAATAGCAATGGCAAAATAGATACCCTGAATTCCTAGAGATTGTTTTTGGTGGTAGGTAACTAGTGCGTGTTTTTGCTTGTTGTTAAGCATAAAAGCAATAATCCAACCAATAAAAGTTATGTATGAAATAATAGCAAGTGCTCTTGAGTTGTTTGGGGTTGTTTGCATGTTTACTATTTTAAAATTTGATTGTTAAATGGCAGTATATCTAGTCTAGAAATGTAAACCACTCTTGAAACTTTTCACTTAAAAACGGGATGTTAGGTTCTTTGTTAAATACAGCAGAAATTAAAGAATACAACCATAGTGAAAACGCTACATACCATAAAACATCTCCTAATTCTTGATTAATATATCCTTGAGTTGTTTGAGCAATTAGAAGTCCAAAAACAAGGCCACACATGTTTTTAATATGAGCGGTGGCAAAAGCATCTTTTTTATCTCTATTAATAGTATAAGCTATAAACATGCCTATAAAGGTAATATAGGCTACAATAGCTAGGTTTTTACCCTTAGGGTTGCTTGTTTTATTCATGCAGTAGTACTTGACTATTATTGATTATTCCATAGGCTTTACCTAAAAGAGCTTGCTCTAATAAGGCTGCATTTTTGGAAGTAGAGATAATATGCTCTTTTTTAAACACCCACTGTAGAGAAGGGTCAAAGAGCGTTATGTTGGCCTTTTGGCCTTGGGCTATACTACTTTTTGAAACATTAAAAACAGATTGTTGGGTTAATGCCTGTATTGCTGTTTCTAAATCTGTTGCTTTTTGTAGTGCTCCAAAACAACTTTCAAGACCAATACTACCGTATTTTGCATGATCAAACTCTATTTTTTTATTCTCAATATCTATAGGATTGTGGTCACTAGTTACCATATCTATAGTGCCATCTGTAAGTCCTTTTTTTAATGCCTTTATATCTTGAGGTGTTCTCAAAGGAGGCATGAGTTTGTAGTTGGTATCAAAACTCTCAAGCACACTGTCTGTAAGGCTAAGATTATTAATAGATACACTACAGCTTACTTTAAGGCCTTTTTTCTTTGCTTGTTTTATAAGTCCTACACTCTCTAGAGTAGATATGGTAGGAATATGTAGCCTACCACCTGTGTATTCCAAGATGTAAAGATCTCTAGCAACTTGTAGAGATTCGGCAAGAGAAGGTATGCCTTTAAGCCCAAGTAGGGTAGCACTTAGATGCTCGTTTACCATTCCTTTTGGTGCAATTGCTTTCTCACAAGGATAGGACTGTACAAGGCCATTAAAACTTTGGGTGTACTGCAGAGCTATTTTTAGCAAATTTGGGTTTGCTATAGGTTTTTTATAATCATAAAAACTAAGTGCTCCTTCACCTTGCATGTCAAAGAGTTCTGCCAGGTCTTCGCCTTTGGCCTTCTGGGTAAGGCACCCATTAGGCAATAGGGTGACACCATGTTTGTTTGCTAGGGTTTTTAAAAACCGAATAGCTCCTTTATTGTCTGGTACAGGATTGGTGTTTGTGTTAAGTGCAACGGTAGTGAAGCCCGATAAAGCAGCTGTTTTTAAGCCGTTTTCAATGTTTTCTCTCTCCTCAAAACCTGGCTCTCCAAAAGACACCCCACTATCAAACCAGCCTCTTGAAATGTGCAGATTAGGGCGTTTAATTACTTGCATGTTTTTTTGTGCCGCTATAGAAGAGGCAATTTTTGAGATCATACCTTTTTCAATAAGTATATCACACTTTTTTAAGTGGTATTTACTTTCACTATCTACAATGGTAGCCGATTTTAGTAATATGTTCATAATACTCAAATTTACAGGTTACTTCCTATAGCGCCTATGCTACAGGTTTTTAATTTTTATAAAATTTTAAAACTAACATTTCAGCAATAAGAAATAGTAGCGCCAGAAGAGCAAACCATTTCCAAAAATCTGTAATTGTATTTTCTTTTAAAATAGCATCAAACAAACTAGTAATATTTTGATGTGGTGTTACTGCGTTCCAATTTTTTACATCACCATAGGTTACATTCCCTTCGTCTCTGTTGTAATTATAACTCACACTTTCAATAAACGCGTCTGCTTTATTTATAGAAAATGTTCCTGCACTTTTAGGGTACTCATTGGTTGTAATAATAACCTTATTTGCCTTAGCTTTTTGCAGGGGTATAAAGTTAACGATACTATCTTTAATATTTAAAATTTCATCTCCTATTAAACGAACACCAACCCCGAAGGATACAGAAGATGCAATGGTGTAATATAATTTTGGTGTCTGTAAGCTCTGCCTAGCTATATTATACAGTGTAGGTACAACTAAAGGAGAGCTTATTAAATTACTGTTTTGTGTATTAAAAGCTGCTGTTGCAATATAGTTGTTTTTAAAACCCAATAAAAAAGGTTTTTCATCTTCAAAACTAAGTAAAGTAGCTGCCCCTGAAGTGATTGTGTAAAAACTATTTATGGTTGGAAATTGGAAGTTTGTAATACGTTTTTCAAAAACATCACGATATAGTGGGTGCTCAAAAGCAATGTTAGTGATTTTCTTTTGCTGAACAAGCTCCTTGTCTAGGGATCCTAAATTTAAATCTCTCAACAAGCTATTATAGCTTGTAATATCTATGTCAAGGGCAGGTATAATTAATACACTCCCACCATTTTGAGAGAATTCTGTAAGAGCCTTACTTAGTGAGGTGTCAATACTTTTTAATTCATTTAGTATGATGCAATTTTGTTGTGAAAGTAGGCTGTAGTTAAGATTTTTAGCATCTTGAGGTGTGTACTCAAATTCTTGGGTAGCAAACAAGCGTTTTAAGAAATCTGCATTACTGGCGTTTATGCTAAGTACTTTTAATTTTGCAGGGGTATTTATGCTGAAATAAAGACTGTTGTCATAGCTAAGGCCATTGTCTGTAAGGGTAATACTGCCTTTAAATACTGTTGTGCTATCTATATCAAAAATGATTTCTTGTTTGCTGTTTTTACTAAAATCTACAGCAATCTTTGATGTTAGCGTTTTGTCATTATACAAAGACACAGACACTGCGGTTTCTGAAACATCTTTTGCTGACAAGACTACTTTTAACTTTGTGAGCCCTGTGTTGTTGGCCTCTATATAAGCAGAGTCTATAGCAATGTTTTGTTGGAGTAAAGGTTTTAACTGCACCGCATCTACCTTAAAGCGATCACTTACTTCTGGAAATGCTTCATTTTTTTGAAAGTCTGAGATATAAATTAATCTTTTATCTGAGGTTTCGTCTTTACTGAAAAAGGCATCGGCTTTTAATAGTACTTGTTTTGGGCTTAGCTGTTTTTGAGTATATCCTAGTTTTAAAAAGTCTTCTTTAAGTTGTTGGGCACTAGCACCTTTTTTTGAAGATGTGTTGGTAAACCAGTTGATAGTAGCCTCAGGTTGTATTTGTATTAGTAACTCTTGCAGTGCACTATTTAATAAAGGACCTTGAGCGCCATTGGCCTGCATACTAAAGGAGTTGTCTATGTAAATAGTTGTCTCTTTAGTGCTGTTTAAGGCCGTCTTAGAAGCCTTAAAAGGTTCTGTAAATGCAATTACAATTGCGGCAATGGCAAGCAAACGAAGCAGCAGGATAAGCCATTTCTTTATTTGAGAGCTTTTACGTGTTTGCATGCTCACTTTCTTTAAAAAGGAAACATTGGTAAAAGATACTTTTTGAAAGCGTCTGAGTTGAAATAAATGAATTAAAATAGGAATCAGTAGTAGAAAAAGTGCGTAGAGAAGTTCCGGGTATTTAAACTGCATTTAGGTATATACTATTTCAGCAAAGATAAAAAACCGAAGTTAATTAAGATCAAATAATAACATTAAAGCAAATTATACTTTTAAAACTTCTCAAAGGCGCCCAAACCAAAAAGTGCAAAATCATACTTTACGGGATCTATAGGGTCCATTTCACGAAGTGCCTTGTCTAACTCACCTAAGGCTTTACCGTCATTTTGTTTACGGGTTAACATCCCTAGTTTCCTAGCGATACCTGCACTGTGCACATCTAAAGGGCAGGACAAAACTGCAGGAGAGATGGTGTTCCAGATACCAAAATCTACCCCAGTAGTGTCTTGGCGCACCATCCATCTTAAAAACATATTAATGCGTTTTGCAGCACTGTTTTTTAATGGATCACTCACATGTTTTTGTGTTCTAGATAGATGTGGAATCTCAAAAAACACCTTTTTAAACGCATGTATAGCAGGTTGCAAACTATGATTTGAACCGTTTTTTGAAAATACGGCCTCTAGACCTTGATGTTTTTTGTAAATATTGGAAAGGGCCAAGAAAAAGGTGTGCAAATCATCCTCATTGAATGTTCTGTGCACAAACCCCTTTGTGTATTTTTTATGATTATTTGTGTAGTTTAAAACAAAATCAAAAGGGGAGTTGCCCATGATATTTAATAATCGCTGTCCATTTGTGATAATACTTTTTCTGTTTCCCCAGGCAATAGTGGCTATCAAAAATCCAGAAATTTCTATATCCTCTTTACCCGTAAAATGATGTGGTATTTGGATGGGATCTGTCCCAATAAAATCTAAGGTATTGTATTGTTGTACTTTTTGATCTAAAAATTCTTTTAATTCGGTTTTATCAAGCTTCATTTTTAGATATATAATTGATGATTTTTAGTGGGTTGTATAGCGTTAAAGAGCTCGCTAATCACTAATTATAATTCCATCTTGCATGATTAGTTTTCTGTCTGCCATGGCTGCTAGATCTTTGTTATGAGTAACTATAACAAAGGTTTGTCCAAACTTGTCTCTAAGTTTGAAAAATAAATTATGAAGGTTTTCTGCACTTTCTGTGTCTAGATTTCCACTAGGTTCATCTGCTAGAATGATAGCCGGGTTGTTAATTAGCGCTCTAGCAACTGCAACTCGTTGTTGTTCTCCTCCAGATAATTCATTGGGTTTGTGGTTTTCTCGAGAAGTTAAGCCCAAGAAGGCGAGAAGCTCTTTGGCTCTTTTTTCTACATCTGCCTTATTTGTTTTTTTAATAAATCCTGGTATACATACATTTTCAAGGGCAGTGAACTCTGGAAGTAATTGGTGGAACTGGAAAATAAAACCCAAAGTAGTGTTTCTAAAACCAGCGAGTTGTTTTTTGTTTAAAGATGCTATTTGCTGATCGTTAATGGTTAATGCTCCTTTATCAAGACCATCAAGGGTTCCTAAAATTTGAAGTAAGGTTGTTTTTCCAGCACCTGAAGCACCTACGATAGATACAATTTCTCCTTTTTTAATATGAAGATCTACACCTTTTAAAACATGTAGCTTTTCATAGTATTTATGGATATTCTTTGCTGTTATCATAGGTTTTGTTATTATGTACTCTAGGGCAGTTTTTGGTGTTGTACGTTTTATTACTTATCAATAAACATAATGCCTTCCAAGATATTATTGCTGTTGCTATCTCCAATTTCTGTAAAATCATCAAACATTGTTGTGGGTGCAAGCCCAGGAAATATTTGATTAAGAGTTTCTGCAAGTAAAGGTTCTGTTACCGTTCCTAATTGTCCCAAATTTGCATAGTTTTCTTTTAGTTCGATATCTGGTATTAGCCCATCTATGTAATCTGTGTTGCCTGCAGCATTTGCAGTTTTAAAGACAAGGGGTAACATAGCGTAGGTATGATTTACATTAGCCTGTGACCTATTAAAGTTTGGTGCCGGAGCATCATACAATAAAAATGAAGCTTGAAATTTACCCGTTGTGGTATCTCCAACCTGAGTCACGTTAATGTAAGGCGCTAGACCATTGATTACAAGTTCACTGGCAGAGGCAGAGCGGGCACTAGTAATAATATATACCCGGTCAAGATTTAGGCTATTAATTACATCACCATTTGAAATTACAGAATTAAACAGGCCAGGACTTGCATATTGCGCTTGCCGGTCTTGGTTCCACTGCTCTGTGTAAAATACTTGGCTATTAAATTGTCCTGTTATCATGGAAGACAAATCTACTGCTGTTTCTACAGAACCACCACCATTGTACCTTAAGTCAAGTATAAGGTGATCAATACCTTGGTTTTTAAACTCGCCAAAGACAGCATTTAGCTCTGGGTCAAAATCTCGTGTAAAAGCATTATACATTAGATACCCTACTTTTTGTCCTTCTATGGTAAGTGTTTGGCTTATGTGTATTGGATTTTCTGTGATTTGTGATTTTGTAAGAGTTACACTTGTTGGGGTAGGTGTTATGGTAACACCGTCAAAGGTTGCTAGCCCAATAGTGTACGTATCTGGAGCTAGTAAATCATTATAATTAGTCTCATTTATTTGCTGGCCATCAATGGTATTGAAAATAACACCTCTTTGTAAATCATTGCTAGCGGCGCTAGAATTTGGAAGTACGTAACGAACATAGCCAAATACATCACCGCTTCCATTTGGGTAGAAAACTAGTCCAAACTCCATACCATTGTTAAGGGTTACACCGCTTAGCGCATTTTCCAAGGAAACATAATCATCTGTAAGAAAACTAAAACGATCTTGGTCAGATTTTAAATAATCAAATAAATCCTCGGGAGTCTCGTAGCTTTCTAAAAAACTATTTTTATCATCATTAGATAAAAAGGCATCATTTGCAAGTTCTGGGGTATCTGCTTTGTATAAATAGAAATAATTTAAACCACGATATATAAAGTTTTGTATCTCTAGGGTAGAAGCAGGGTTTATTGTGTCATCAAAGTCCTCAAAGCATCCAGTAAAAAGGAGCAAACCCGCAAGTATAGAGATATAAAACTTTTTCATAGTATTTTCTTTATATAGTTTTAAACAAGCAAAATACTCACATTATTGCACAAGATAAAATCTTCTTTACTATTTATACGGGATATCTTGTAGTTGCTTATTTTTTATTAAAAATATAAGAAACATTATTGTAATCTAAAAAATAGGTAACTCTAAGAGATATTGTGTTTTGGACAGCTTGTTTAAATAACTTATTTAAGCTTTCTGTGTACCCTAAAGTGGCTTGGTTGTCATTATTAAATATTTGATTTCTATATAATAAACTAGCTTCGCTACCTGGGGCAAATCGCCACCTAAAACTTAGATCTAGGTTCCAGATATTGAAGTTTCTGTTTGGGTCATTTTCTTCAGTTATTTGGTAGTCAACAATATCTTTAGTACCGTCATCATTGAGTTTAAAGAAAATACCATCACTGTAATCTACAGAAGTCCAATAATTTCTAAAACGCAGGTCAATTGCTCTATAAGGGTCAAAATTATAACTTGCGGTTAATGAATTTTCAAAAGATAGTAAATCCCGTTGTCCAAAAAAGACATCAGTTTCTGTGTTGTCTATGTAGCCAAATTGATTGTCTCTTTTAGAAAAATCTGTGTTAATTTCCACTAAAAACTTATCCGAGAAACGATACCTTGGAGAAAACTCAATAAATACCTGTTGTTGTGGTTGATCAAAATCTTTTCGCTGGCCAATACCAAAATCTACTGCAAATACCTTTCTATAATCTGTAGAGATAAAAATTTTAGAACCCAAACTTTTTGAAAATGTGACGTATTTTCCTTCTACACGAGGCTCAAAGTAATCATCTCTACTTGTTCTATAGTCCATAAACCCGCCAAAGGCTATTCTCGATTTTAATACAAAAAAGCTTTCAAATCTAAATGAATTACCTGTGATTACATTAGGGTTATAAAGGCGTCTATGTCTAGTAGATAATTCAAACTTATACTTATTAAATGTTTTGTTTGGTTCAAAATTCTCATAAGAGATTTCTGCTTCAAGGTTATTATAATTATTTCTCCTGTTTAGGCCTAAATCATTGATGTCATAAGTCGTGTTGGCGAGTTTATGCTCTAAACGATATCTAAATTTTCCTTTTATTCTAGACAGCTCTATTTCAGATAAAAACCCTGTACTAATCCCGTTATCTTTACTCACATTACTGGCAACATTTCTACCAGATATATTATATGTGTTTTGTTTGTCTGAAACATCATATACTATTGCCGTTGTGTTTGCATCCCTAAATTGGCCATCTCGTGTAACATTGGTATTAATCAAAGAAATAGATGAGTTGTCGTTAAACTGCTGATCTAGCACAAGGATGTTATAGTTGGTTAGAGGCTCTACTAATACCTGCGTTGTAGCACCTGTTTGCTCGTTTAGAACCCTTGCATATGTTTTTTCGGTTATGGCATTAAAAAAACCAAAACCTAAATTGTCTTTTGTTCTTCCTGAAACTTTTATAGCATTCAATAAATTAACGCTTTCTGGATATTGATCAACAATTTCATTTTCTTCTAGATCTGTAATTTCTTTACTAGGAGATCCGCCCACTCTTCTCGAGAAAAAGAGTCTTCCTTTATTAAAAAGTTCTGTCCCTTCAGTAAAAAATTGCCTTTGCTCTTCAAAAGTTTGTTCAAAAGGTCCTAGATTAAGGGTAACCTCATCAAAGGCAGCTTGTCCAAAATCTGGTATCAGCGTAGCATCTAACGTAAAGCTATCACTAAGACCATATTTTAAATCCATTCCAGCGCTAAAGTTTGTTGTAGTTTCACCCTCAAGGGTAGAAACGGCTCCTTGGGTGAACGGAAAAAAAGTAAGGCGAGTAGGAGGGTTTATTTTTTCAATACCTAGCAGTGGAGCATTGTATTGCGTAGCTTTTCCTTTAGTATTGTCAATAGCAGCAAAACTATGGGTCTCATTACTATTGATAATACGTCTGTAAAAATTGATACTCCAATTCTGAATCTCAAGCTCAGGAAAACGAAGGGCATTATATGGAATTTTAAACTCTGCATACCATCCTTTGCTATCCCTTGATATTTTAGACTCAAACACAACATTGTATCCTAAGTCTTCATCGTTGATTGATATTTTTGAATCAAAAATAGTTCCAGCACTTGTAACACCAAAACGTGTCTCGTTAATCCCATCATTGTAGGTGTTTAATGCAACTGCAATAAAATCTGCTTGAGCTCTTACATCATCACGCTGTGAGAATTGACTTGCTATACTACCTGGGTTTGGATCTTCCATGTATGCTGCTATATAAACAGCAGTATCATCATAGGCTAGCTGAACTTTGGTTTGGTAGCCTAAAGGGATATCACCCTGCGTTCCAGGCTCTAGCATGTTAAAGTCTCCATAGTAGGGGAGGTTATTCCAAACAGTATCATCTAAAACCCCGTCTATCTTTGGAGACTCTGAAATTCTAGTTGCAGTGAGTGTTTTTTCTTGTTGAGAAAATAGAAGAGTTGTGTGTACTAGCACACTAAAGAAAAAAACAATATTTCTCATAAAAAATACTCCTTTGCATGGTTGATTAATGCAATACAGATGTGCAAATTTACCGCTATGCTAAAGGTCCTTTTACTAATAAAAAGTTAAAAAGATTTTCAATTACACATACAGTGTTAAATTAATGTAGCTTTGTTTAAAGTATGGATACAATAATTAAACAAGCTATTTTTGCTAACGGATGTTTTTGGTGTACAGAAGCAGTTTTTCAGCGCCTAGAAGGTGTTGTTAATGTAGTTTCAGGATATACAGGAGGACACATAAAAAACCCAGCGTACAGAGAAGTTTGTAATGGTACAACTGGGCATGCAGAGGCTATACGCATAGATTTTGACCCCAAGGTTATTTCCTATCAAACGCTTTTAGAGGTATTTTTTGCAACCCATGATCCAACCACATTAAACCGTCAAGGGAATGATGTAGGTACCCAGTACAGAAGTGCTATTTTTTATGGAGATGAAACCCAAAAAAATGAGGCCAAAGATTTTATAGATACCCTTACTAAAGCGGTTGTTTTTAAAGAGTCTATTGTTACCCAACTTCAGCCTCTAGATATTTTTTATTTGGCAGAAGCATCTCATCATAATTATTACAACCAAAACAAAGAGCAGGCATATTGTAATTTTACCATTACACCTAAAATTGAAAAAATACAGCAATTTTTTGCAGATAAACTTAAATCAAATAAATGAGTAACTATAAATTCTTCGAAGAACACAATCATCAAGCTACACAAAACATAAAAAAAAGCTACACAGATATTATATCTGATATAGGAGAAGATGTTACTCGTGAGGGTATTGTTAAAACTCCAGAAAGAGCATCAAAAGCAATGCAGTTTTTAACCCAGGGCTATGATCAAGACCCAGCTGCAATATTAAAAGGAGCTATGTTTAAAGAAGATTACCATGATATGGTAATCATTAAAAGCATTGAGTTATACTCTTTGTGCGAGCATCATATGCTGCCTTTTTATGGCAAAGCACACATCGCCTACATACCAGATGGACACATCGTTGGTTTGAGTAAAATACCAAGAGTGGTAGATGTATTTGCTAGAAGACTGCAAGTACAGGAAAGACTTACTCATGATATTTTAGAGTGTATAAACGATACATTAAAGCCCAAGGGAGTTGCCGTTGTAATAGAGGCAAGCCATATGTGTATGATGATGCGTGGTGTTCAAAAACAAAATAGTGTAACCACCACTTCAGGTTTTAGAGGACAATTTGAGAAAATTGAAACTAGAAATGAATTTTTAAAACTCATAAGCTCAGATTTATCTTAATAAACAGCATCATAGTGTGATAGTTAGACTTTTATGGTGTAACATTATTAAACATAAAAAAAGCCCTTACAATACTTGTAAGGGCTTTTTTTATACGCTTTAGGCAAAGGTTAATCTTTCAATATAAAACCAAGCTTCATACTACGAAGCATCTTTTTTTCAAAGCTCCAGAAAAATTCGAATTCACCAAATAGCCAACCGAAAAACACCAGAAGAACTTGATATACAGGAAATATAATGAGTATTCTGATGGGCCAATAAAAATACCAACCTAATGATTTGGTAATGCCTAAGACATCTGTTATAGGCCCTGCAAACTTGGCAGCAGAGCTGCCAGTTATTGCAAAGACTATAAAAACTACTGTTAATTTCCAGTTAGAATCTATATTCCAACGTTCTTTAAGTTTTTTCAATTAAATGTATATTTATTACTGCTTAATAAATCTTAGTGTAGACTCAATACTAGTTACAGTATTTTTAACTACAATAAAATAAATTCCTGTTGTATAGCCAGAAACTGAAATTACTTCTTTGTTTTGTGATACAACACCTTGGTCAAGTAATTGTCCAAAAGTATTATACAAGCTATAAGAAGAACTATCATTTGTGTTTCCAATGCTAAGAGTTATTTCACTAGTAGCAGGATTAGGGTATAAAGATATGCTAGCTAATGATGCATCATTAATTGATAATTCTCCACCTATACTCATTTGAGTTAGTTCACTATCTGTAAATTCTGCTCCTTCAAAAATAACTTCTCCATCGCTAGTAGATAAACTATATTCACCCTCACCGTATTGACAACAAATACCATCTCCGTAAGAATCGAATAGTTCAAATTCATAACAATTATCAAGATCAACATTGAAAGTTTCTATAAATGTTGTGTTGTCATCTGATCCTTCATTATAACTATCAGAATATAATACAGCACCTCCAACTTCTCGAAACTCCCAAGAAGTTTCTTCTGCATAATCATCGGTAAGTAATTCTAATACAACTTGTAGTGTAGCGTATTGATCACTACTTCCTCCTACAGAGAAGTCAGTAGCAATTTCATTGTTTGATTCGTTTTGATCATCGGTACCATTAACAGACACAAGAACTACATTAAATGTGTAGTCACCCTCTGTTAAATCAATAGGATCTAGTGAAAATGATTCTGTTTGGTTTTGTGATAAAGCTCCATTAAAATTAATAGTACTTATTGTTCCATTATCTATCTGCCAAGTAATTACAGCGGTTGTAATATCATTTAAACCAAAGTTTGTTAGGCTAATAGTTGGTGAAATAATAGTCTCACCACAACTCACCTCCGGAATATCTACAGAAACAGCAGCATCAAGATCTAATATTTCTAGTGCAGGAAAACTGTTTAACACAACTGGATTTGAACCTTGAGGATCAAGCCAATCTTCGAGTCTTGTTGTTGCAGATGATCCTGTATCCCAAGCAACCCCTAAACGTCCGTAATAATCAAACGCATTGTTATCATTGGTTCCAGAACAAGCCGCAGCTCCTCCGTATAGTTGTCCAATAATTCTTCCTTGATCATCAAATAGAGGTGACCCTGAAGAACCAGGCTCTGTAACTCCGAGTTCCCAACCTTGACCACCACCGCCAAGAATTTCCCAAGTTTGTGCTCCAGCGTTGGCCTCTTTTGATGGGCTATCATCATCTCTACAGATTTTCATGATATCTCCAGATGGGTGATGAATACCAACTGTAAAAGGAGGTACAATATCTGATCTATCCCAACCAGCGAAAACACGATTCCATTCTGTAGGGATATCATTGTTAATTTCAACCAAACAGAAATCTGCATTGGTACTTCTTGCCTTTAGTGTAGCTCCACTAATGGTCTGAGTTGTAGGACCATTTGTGCTGTTAGTGTTAGCGGCACAAACTGGGTTAGGACTAATCCAACCAAATCTAAAAGACCAAGCATTTGGATTGCTGTAACAGTGGTTTGCCGTTAAAAAGAAAGGGGTACCATCATTATTGGTGTTGTTTATGAGCGCTCCTGTACAAAATCCTGAACCTCCAGATAATAATATACCTACAGATCTTTTGTTGTGATTTTTGTTGTCTTCCCAATCACTACCTATAGAACAATCTACATCCAAGTTACAATTACCAGAATCGTTTAATCCTTTTGCAGCTTGAAATGTGTCTGCATTTCTGTAACCGTGTGTTGCCTTTGCAATGTGTAATTGACCCTGTCCTAAAACATTTGCAGGCTCAAAATATTCTATCCATACTTTTTCACCTTTAACAATCCAAGTACCAAGTATACCACTTTCTTGATTTTGTATACTTGTATAGGCACCAAGTAAATCACTTCTGTCGTCATTGTATAGATATACAGAACTTCCTTGAGGTATAGAAAATTCATCAAATATAAAATTCATTGATAAAGCATCTTTAGATTCAACGGCTAGTCTCCATATTCTGTCTCCGTTTTTAAGTGTGGTCCATTGTCCATCTTCAAAACCGAAATCTACACTGTGCATGTAACCAAATCTCCATGGTTTATCAAATTTGTAATCGTTTAAAGCATCTTCAGCCCTTACTTGCTCTAAATCAAAACTTGGAAGCGCTTTAGCTGCTATTTGATCTTGATCACTAAGTAGTTTCCAACTTAGGGGAGATCCTTGGTTTGTTACTTGAGATGTTACCGATATGGTAATCAACATTAAGCTTAAAAGTAGTACTCTTTTCATTTTAGTTTATGTTTGGTTTATAGATTCAATTAGCTAAGTTATAGATATTAATACAGTTTTTAAAAAAATGAAGCTAATTGTGAGTATTTAATGAGTTTTGTGTGACTATTTATTTGAGTAAAGTTATTATTTGTGTTGCCAGCTCTGTTCCAATTCTATCTTGTGCTTCATTTGTTGCAGCGCCAATATGAGGGCTTAGAGATACTTTATGACTCATCAGTACTTTAACCGCTGGTGTTGGTTCTTTTTCAAAAGTATCAAGACCTGCAAAAGAAAGCTTGCCACTGTCTAAAGCCTCAATTAAAGCAACCTCGTCTATAACTCCTCCACGTGCTGCATTAATAATAGCAGCTCCATCTTTCATTTTTGCAATTTGCCCTTTACCAATAACATATTGTTTTTGTGCAGGAACATGAAGGGTAATAAAATCACTTTGCTGTATCAACTCATCAATTGGTTTTGTTTTAATTTCTAAAGTTACTTTTTGACCATCAAAAAAGTCTAAAGTTATATTCGCTGTATCAACATAATTGTCACTTGCTATAACCTTCATGCCGCAACCAAGTGCAATTTTGGCAACCTCACGGCCAATGCGTCCAAAACCTATAATACCAATTGTTTTACCTCGCAATTCACTCCCTTTTGCATAGTTTTTCTTTAGGTCTTTAAATCTTGTGTCACCATCTAAAGGCATGTTTCTATTAGAATCATAAAGATACCGAACACCACCAAATAGATGAGCAAAGACTAACTCCGCCACAGATGATGAAGACGCAGCTGGTGTATTTATAACACTTAAACCTTTCTCTCGTGCATAGGTTACATCTATATTATCCATACCCACACCACCACGGCCAATTATCTTTAAACCTGGACACGCATCAATTAATGCTTTTCTGGCGGTAGTTGCACTACGCACCAATAAAACACTAATATTGTTTTCATTGATATAATTTTCTAGTTGCTCTTGAGCCACTTTTGTGGTAATAACCTCAATTCCTGCGTTTGTTAATGCGTCAATACCAGATTGAGAAACTCCGTCGTTTGCTAATACTTTCATAGAAATATTTTTCATTTTTGTAAAGACCTACATCCTTACATTGTTTTAATACTATTATTTATATACTTTTTAAGCGTTACTTTCTAGATTTTGCATCACATCAACCAACACCTGAACGCTCTCTACAGATAATGCATTATACATAGAGGCTCTATAGCCTCCAACGCTTCTGTGTCCATTTAGCCCGTTTATACCTGCTTGTTTCCAAAGACCGTCAAAGGTATTTGTAAGACTTTCATCTGTGAGGCTAAAGGTTGCATTCATTTTTGATCTATCTTCTTTGTTGGCAACAAAACCTGTGAATAATGGATTGCGATCTATCTCGTTGTATAAGATTTCAGCTTTTTGATTGTTTAATTTTTCTATTGCAGTAATACCCCCTTGGTCTTTTAGCCAAGAAAGCGTAAGCATTGAAACATACACAGGAAACACAGCTGGTGTGTTAAACATACTGTCTTTACTAATATGAACTTTGTAATCTAACATAGAAGGTATTTGCCTAGAAACCTTTCCTAAAACTGATTCTTTAACTACAACGAGTGTTGTACCTGCTGGTCCCATATTTTTTTGAGCTCCTGCATAAATTAAATCAAATTTCTCAAAGTCTAACTGTCTAGAAAAAATATCACTACTCATATCACATATTAATGGGCAATCTGTCTTTGGAAATTCATTCATTTGAGTTCCAAAAATAGTATTGTTACTTGTGCAATGGAAAAAATCTAAACCATTAGGGACGCTGTAGTCTTTAGGAATATAATTAAAGTTTGCATGCTTTGATGATGCAACCTCTACTACATCTCCAAACAGCGTAGCTTCTTTAATTGCCTTGTCTGACCAAGTTCCGGTATTTGTATACCCAGCTTTGGTTTCTAAAAAGTTGTATGCAACCATTAAAAACTCCATGCTTGCTCCACCTTGTAGAAATAGTGCTTTATAGCCTTTGTTTTGTAAACCTAAATGTTCTAAGGCCAATTCTTTGGCGTGTTCCATAACAGTAACAAAGTTGCTACTACGGTGTGATATTTCTAAAAGAGATAAATCTAGGTTATCAAAATTAATTACTGCATTACTTGCTTGTTTTAATACAGATGCAGGAAGTATACATGGCCCCGCGCTAAAGTTATGTTTTTTCATAAGTAGTGTAATTGTAATTCAAAGGTCTAAAAAATAGAAGTGAAAAATAGTTGTTGTGTTAGTAAGTTATTATAATGATATTAAGAATTCTATGGTGTCAACACCATCTGCATAATCTGAGAGGGCGGGTGTTTGTGCTACTCCAAAAGGAACATCTTCTAGAGAAACGATACATTGTATGTTCTGTTTTTGAGCCTCTAATTGTGTCCTAACATCTTTTATGTCTTTGTAACGTTCATAAAACACCACAGAGATAGGGGAACTAAAACCTGTATCTTCTTTAAGGAGCATAAATTCATTATCTAATAATTTGATGTTACTCATTAAATAAACAGCTTTATTATAATCATAGTTATTGATGTATTTATGATTGTTTATTACTTGTTTCCAAGCATACATACCATTAAAAAAATGATCTAAATTATACTGATCAGGAATATATACTTTCGAAACATTACGACAACCCAATCCAAAATAACGGTATACATCATCTGCTAAAGCTTCCATTTGTTGTGGGGTTTCTTTACCTGTAATAATGGCAACGGCATTTCTGTTTTTGCGTATAATATGAGGATACTTACTAAAATAATGGTCAAAGTAGGTAGCGGTATTGTTACTTCCTGTAGCTATAACAGCATCAAAGTTTTTTAAGGTATCTTTTGTAAAAGTAATATAGGGCTTAAACTCTGGCTCTACAGCACATAAATAGCTAGCTAAAAAAGGCAATAGTTTTTTATCGTTGGAGGATAATTTTGCCTGTAGTTTATGACCACAAAGCAGCACAGATAAAAAATCATGAAAACCAACTAAAGGAATATTGCCTGCCATGACAATAGCAATGGTTTTTGGAGTTTCTACTTCGCTAATGGTATAGTTGGATACCCAATTGGTAAGATTTTCTTGGGTTAATGCTTCACTCCAGCTTTTACATGAAAATGCAAGGTTATCATAAGTAAACCAGGTGTTTTGATGGTGGGCATCTTGAAGGGTTTGTATCATTTTTTCGTAAAAAATGGCAGTATCAACCCCTGATGAATCATTGCTAGAAACTTTAGCTTGCGCGGTAGTTGTGTGATCTTCTATGGGAGAAACAAACTGCGCTAAAAAACGTCCTAATGTTACAAAAGCATCTATTCTTTGTTGTAGATTCATTATAATTTATGTGATCTTCAAAGGTAAAAAAAACTCATGTAAATATTCCTTGAAATAGGGCTTAGAAACAAAATGTTTTCACAATTTATCAAGATGTATTTGTAGTTGCCATTACTAGGGCTTAAATTTGCATAATAAAATTAAAATTACATGGCAATTATAATTACTGATGAGTGTATTAACTGTGGCGCCTGTGAACCAGAATGCCCAAATACAGCTATTTATGAAGGTGCAGATGATTGGCGTTATGCAGACGGAACAGATTTAGAGGGATCTCTAGTGCTTACAAATGGTAAAGCGGTAGATGCTAATGAAACTCAGGAGCCTGTTAGTGATGAAATTTATTATATAGTTGCAGATAAATGTACAGAGTGTAAAGGCTTTCACGATGAGCCGCAGTGTGCTGCTGTATGCCCTGTTGATTGCTGTGTGCCTGATGACAATAATGTTGAAAGCGAAGAGGCATTGTTAGCAAAACAAGCTTTTATGCATTTTAAGTAGCATATACACCTTATTTAATACCTATAAAAAAACCTGCTATATAGCAGGTTTTTTTGTTAGTACTTCTTTTTAGTATGTTAATTTAAGTTCATTTGCTTGTTCTACCCAATTGTCTCTCTCTATTCTTCCAGGAAAAAAATCAATAAGGGAGGTTATAATAACAATATCTCTGAGTTGTAACCTACTAATTTGGCTATAATTGTAAATGCCAATTTCATTAAGTCGTTGCTCAATATATGGACCTATGCCGTTAATTTGTGTTAATCTATCTGCATTGTATTTATCACCTTTACCAATACGCTCAAAATCTAGCGTTGGTTTGTTGTGCGTATAGCTTACAAATTCTGTGCGGGCTTTTGCTGCAATAGTTTGCTTTGTTTTTTCAGGTATAGTGTTTTTTTTAGAAGCTGCTAATTGTTGCTTTGCAGTAGTATACTTTCTTGGTTTTATCTCATCGTAGCTTACTTCTATGTTTTGGATTTCTTTTGGGCTTCTTAGCATGTTCACCTCTTTTTTAAGCCTGTTTATAAGCGCCCTCTTTTTTGATTTTTCCTGATAGAGACCAAAGAAATACCCAATTAAAAAGGTGCTAAGCATCAATGCAAATACTCCAAGGAATTCTGGAGTTAGCAATTGAGTAATGTAATTATCTAAGGAATTTCTCATTTATTTAAATTGTAGCACAATTCTTTTATTTGCTAGGCTGCCTTTTTTTGTTCTATTGCTCTTCAGGGGTTGTGATTCCCCCTTTGATAGTACGCGTACTCTTTTTTTGTCTATACTCCCTTTGGAACTTAAAAACCACCTAAGTTGTTTTGCATAGGACAATCCCAGGCTATAGTTTTCTTCTGTGGTTCCAGAATTATCTGTATGTCCAACTAGTGTTATGTTGGTGTTGGGGTTGCTGTCCAAAATTTGTGCAACACGAATAACGAGTTCTTGTAGTTTTTTTGTTTTTAAAATATTTGTGTTAGAAAACGTAGGGTAAAAGGTAATACTTTTTGGAATTTTAATAGCCTTAGGTGCAATGGAAGCAATTCTTTTTTTATCTAAGGGTTTAAATTCAAATGCAATTGCGTTTGAATAACTATTGTCGCTAGAGAAGGTAATGTCCTGAATGTTTGATTTTACAACAATTCTAGAGCTATTAATACCGGTTTGCATAAGCATTTTTTTTATTTGCATACCACGTTGCTTGCCAATATTTGGGCTTACAAAATTTTCAGTAGCGCTGTATGAGGATATAATATGAACTTCTTTTTGTGGATATTGTATCAAATAATCTTTGATTAAGTTTTTAAAGGCATTTAATGGTAAAGGGATGTTTAGATTACTAGTATTTTTTATGAAAGAAATACCCTTTTCAAAGACAAATACAATGTTATTGTCTGAACCACGCGCCGTTAATCCAAAGGCGGGGAGAGGTTCAGGCAAAACTTCAATATCAATTGGCTCTTGGGTTGTAATAGGTTCCTTACTCTCTTGTATTATTGCTTTGGTTGGAGATACATTCGAGATTTCAGTAGCCACAGATGTGTTAATAACAACTTCTTTAGGAGATACATTTTTACTAATAGCAATTTCTTGCTCGTTGGGTAGCATCATAAAATAAACCCATAGCGCAAAGAATGACCATATAACAAAGGTAAAAAACGCTATTAAAAAGTTTTTCATTCCACAGAGAAGCTTGTTTGTGAGGTTGGTTATAAAACACGGCACCTCTTAAAACAAACATAATAAAATTTGATACTACATATTAGGTAAAAATAATATGTTTTAAACACTGCTATTAACAATTTAAAGTAGTCTTGTGTTGGAAGGTTGATTTATTTATTAAGACTATCAGAGAATAAATTAAACATAAAAAAACCCGCTTTTGGAGCGGGTTTTTATAATACATCTTTAAAACTATAGGTGTATTACCTCACCATAGGCATCTGCAACAGCTTCCATAACAGCCTCACTCATAGTAGGGTGTGGGTGTATGGTTTTTAATACTTCATGTCCTGTAGTTTCTAGTTTTCTGCCTAGTACGGCTTCGGCTATCATATCTGTAACTCCTGCGCCAATCATGTGGCATCCTAGCCATTCTCCATACTTGGCATCAAAAATAACTTTTACAAAGCCCTCTTTTGTTCCAGCTGCACTTGCTTTTCCAGAGGCAGAAAAAGGAAATTTACCTACCTTTAATTCATAGCCTGCTTCTTTTGCTTGCTTTTCTGTCATACCAACACTTGCAATCTCTGGAGTTGCATAGGTACATCCTGGGATGTTTCCGTAGTCTATAGCTTCTACTTGCATACCAGCAATTTTTTCAACGCATGTAATCCCTTCTGCAGATGCTACATGAGCTAATGCTTGTCCAGGAGTTACATCACCAATTGCGTAATATCCAGGTATGTTGGTTTGGTAGAAGTCATTAACCATGATCTTACCTTTATCTGCAACAATACCAACATCTTCAAGGCCTATACCTTCAATGTTAGAAACAATACCAACTGCAGACAACACAACATCTGCTTCAATAATCTCTTCTCCTTTTTTTGTCTTTACGGTCGCTTTTACTGTTTTTCCAGAAGTATCAACTTTTTCAACAGATGAATTAGTCATTACTTTTATACCTGCTTTTTTGAAAGAACGTTCAAATTGTTTTGAAACATCAAGATCTTCTACAGGAACTAAATTTGGCTGAAATTCTACAAGGGTAACATCTGTTCCCATAGTGTTGTAAAAATGAGCGAACTCAACACCAATAGCACCACTACCAACAATAATCATTGATTTTGGTTGTTTTTGTAGGGTCATGGCCTCTCTGTACCCAATTACTTTTTTTCCGTCTTGTGGCAAATTTGGTAATACACGTGAGCGTGAACCTGTAGCTATAATTATATGATCTGCGCTATACTCTGTACCATCAACATCTACCTTCTTTCCGGGCTTAAGCTTTCCGAAACCTTTTAGTACATCAATTTTGTTTTTTTTCAATAAAAACTGCACCCCTTTACTCATGCCATCTGCAACGTTTCTACTACGAGCAACAACCTTGGTAAAGTCTTTGTCGTATTGCTTTACTGAAAGACCGTAATCTTCTGCATGTTTTAGGTAATCAAAAACTTGTGCACTTTTTAGCAATGCTTTTGTTGGGATACAACCCCAGTTAAGACAAACACCTCCAAGACTTTCCTTTTCAATGACAGCTGTTTTTAATCCTAGTTGTGACGCTCTAATGGCGGTTACATAACCTCCAGGGCCACTTCCTAATACAATTACATCATATTTACTCATGGTACTTTATTTGCTAGTTAATTTATTGTGGCAAATTTACAAAATGTGGAATGGAAACATAACAAATTTTTGAAAAAAGAACATTTCAAATAATTATCATGTTTGTGGCATAATATAACTTGGCAACTAAAGGTAAGGTTACCTTCTATTTTTCAAAATCTACAGAGAGTGAATTCACACAATAGCGCTGGCCAGTATTAGTAGGCCCATCATCAAAAACATGTCCTAAATGACCTCCACAATTTGAGCATACTATTTCTGTACGTTCCATACCTAGAGTGGTATCCTTTATGTAGGTAACACTACCGGCAATACTTTGGTCAAAACTTGGCCAACCGCAACCGCTATCAAATTTGCTGGCACTTTCAAATAGTTTGTTTTTACAACCCATGCAGCAATAGGTACCATCCTCAAAGGTAAGATTGTAACTTCCAGTAAAAGGACGTTCTGTACCTTTTTCTCGAAGGATTTTATAGTGCGCCTCTCCAAGTTGTTCTCTCCACTGGGCTTCTGTTTTTTGTATTGGATAATTGCTCATTATTTTTCTGCTTTAAAGAGTAATGCCTCACCATTGATACAGTGTCTTTTTCCTGTTGTTTCTCTAGGCCCGTCATTAAACACATGCCCTAGATGACCTCCGCAAGTAGCGCAATGCTCTTCGCTTCTGGCGTACCCAAGGTTGTAGTCTACATCAAAACTAACATTGCCTTTTATCTCGCGATCAAAACTTGGCCAACCCGTACCGCTGTCAAACTTATGATCACTCTTAAATAAAGGTGTTTTACAAGCTGCACAATGGTAGGTTCCTTTGGTGTAGTTTTTGTTTAAATCACTGCTAAATGCTCTCTCTGTTCCTGCCTCTCGAAGTACATAATACTGCATTTGAGTGAGTTCCAACTTCCATTGAGTATCAGTTTTTACCACCGGAAAAACTTCCTGTTTTTTTGCTGTTTTTTGCGCATTGGCATTACAACTTACTATCATTATGATAAGTAGAAGTAGAAGTATTTTTTTCATCTTTTTTTTTAGTTTAATATTATAAACCCAACACTTGTTGCATGCTAGGGTTTGTTTTTGCAAATTCTGCCCCAACTATTGCAATTCTAAAGGTTTGGTTATTGGTTAGATTACTACTAAGGCTGTCAAGATTTATATCTCCTTGCAAAAACAAAAATACATCTATAAAGGTATGATTAAAACTGTATTGGAAACTACCTTGGTTGGTATAAATTGTTTGAGGTAAAGGAGTCCATACATCAAAAGTATCTCCAGAGCCATCAGAGATTACATCTTCAAGCCAATATACTAGAATAACATCACTCTCATACACTTCGATATCTATAGGGATATTTACCAGTTGGCTGTAATCATTGGAATTTGTAAAATCAACAGTTGTTTCAAAAACTTGACTTAGCGAAGCTACCTGTATGGTATCATTTTCTGTGTAACAAGAACTTAATAATAGCAAACTAGATAGAGATAGTAATAAAAGTATTTTTTTCATGATGCAGTGTTTTATTGTAATTGAATTCTATTTTAATATAATACCAAACTACGTGCCAAAAAATTGTGTTTGTAATAAAAATACATTACTCAATAAAAGCCCTTCATTGTAATATGATATTTTTAATTTAGCAGAAAATATTTATTATGGCCAAACTAGAGAAGGGATCTTTAAAGTTACGTAATGCTTGGGCATTTTATGACTGGGCAAACTCTGTGTATAGTTTGGTGATAGCCTCTGCCGTTTTTCCTATTTTTTATGGCGCATTATTCAGTAAATCTGGTATAGAAACAGTTTCTGTATTTGGCTCTCAAATACGCAGTACTCCTTTAATTACCTACACAACAGCTGCTGCATTTTTGGTAGTAGCGTTTTTATCTCCACTTTTATCTGGTATTGCAGATTATGTAGGTAACAAGAAAAAATTCATGAAATTTTTCTGCTATTTAGGCGCGCTTTCTTGTATGGGTTTGTATTTTTTTTCTCTTGAAAATATATACTTAAGTCTGTTCAATTACTTTCTAGCTTTAGTTGGTTTTTGGGGTAGTTTGGTTTTTTACAATTCATACCTGCCAGATGTTGCTTTTAAAGAGCAGCAAGATAGTTTGAGTGCCAAAGGGTTTTCTTTAGGTTATATAGGTAGTGTTTTTTTACTTCTGTTTAATCTTGTAATGGTATTAAAGCCAGAACTATTTGGTATCTCTGGAGAAGATGCTAGCATACAGGCCATGAAAATTTCATTTGTAACAGTAGGTATTTGGTGGATTGGATTTAGTCAATACTCATTTTATTACTTGCCAAGTGGAGCAAAGTCATCAAAAAAAGTAAATAAAGATGTTATTTTAAACGGCTTTAGAGAGCTAAAACAAGTGCAACAATCTTTATCAAAAAACCTGCAGTTAAAGAGGTTTCTAATTGCATTTTTTGTCTATAGCATGGCGGTACAAACAGTAATGTTAGTGGCTACCTATTTTGGAGAACAAGAAATTAATTGGGGAGATCCAGACAAGAAAACACTGGGGCTTATTTCTAGTATTTTAATTATCCAATTGGTGGCAGTTTTAGGATCTTTTTTAACCTCTAGAGCCTCAAGTAGGTTTGGGAACATCTCTACATTAATTTTTATTAACTGCGTCTGGGTTGTTTTATGTGTAGCTGCATATTTTGTAACCCAGCCCTTAGAATTTTATATTACAGCAGGTTTTGTTGGCCTGGTAATGGGAGGTATACAGGCGCTGTCACGCTCAACATATTCTAAGTTTTTACCTGATACTAAGGACACTACATCCTATTTTAGTTTCTATGATGTGGCAGAAAAAATAGGGATCGTGTTAGGAATGCTGGTCTATGGTTTTGTAGATCAAATTACCGGTAGTATGCGGAATGCTATTTTATTTTTAGTCTTGTTTTTTATTGTTGGCGTGATTTTGCTTTTACGCGTACCAAGAAAATATTAATACTAGACAATTTTTAGTTAAGTTTGCTGTTATTACAAAGGAAAACATACGTACTTATGAAAAAATTACAACTTTTTAATTGGATGTTAATTGCTTTTTTAGCACTTCAATTTACTTCTTGCACCAATGAACCATTAGAGGGTCAATTCCCTCAACAGGACACCTCTGGAGAGATTGTTCCTGGTTCATTCACAGCAATTGTTAATGGCGTGGCTTTTACAGCTGCATTTACTACAGCTTCTGTAAATGTAGATGGTGATTTTACAATCACAGGTGTTTCTGCCAATAATACGGCCATTTTTTTAACGGCCTCTCCGCTTGCCATTGGAAGTTATGATCTAACACTTGATGGCACCTCTACTAATGGAGCAAGTTATTTTGATGTACAATCACCAACAAACCCATTTATTACCTTGGCCGAAACTGGCGGTAGTGGAAATATGAATATCACCGCCTATAATGAAACAGATTTAATTGTTTCTGGCGCTTTCAGCTTTGTTGGTACTAGAGCCGCTTTAGATGCCAACGGAGATCCTATTGTAGATTCTAATGGAGATGTTATTATACAAAATGCGTCCATAACCCAAGGTGTCTTTAATGATATTCAAATGGTATTTGATGAAAACCCAGGTGGGGGTGAACCAGGTGGTGGTGGAGGTTCAGAAGAACCTGGTGACGTAGATGAATTTTTCGCATTAGTAGATGGCCAAGAACATGTAGATATATTATTAGAGACCACCTTAAATACAGTGGGTGATGATATGATTTTTAAAGTAGAGGCGCAAACCGCAACAGGATCTATGATGAGAATTGATATTCCTTTTGATATGGGAGTTGGAACCTTTGATATGGAAGATGGCATCTCTGATGGTACAAAACTAATTGGTATTTATAACCCAAATATAGGTGGAGAAAATTTAAGTTCAAACCCAGGAAGTATCACCTTTACCCAGTTTGATACTCAAAATGGTATCATAGAGGCTAATTTTTCATTTACTGCAAGAGATCCACTTGGAGAAGACCCTTCAGTGTATCAAGTAAGCCAAGGAAGTTTTACCGTATATTTTGAAGGAACCGAGCCACCCGCTTTAATTCCTTTCAAAGCTGTGATTGATGGTGCAGATTTTGAACCCTCTGGAGCAAACGATACACTTGAGGTTGCAGAGCAAGAAATAAACGCAATGAATGTTACATTTATAACTGCTACCCTTGAAAATGGTAGAACCATGAAAATTGGTTTTCCTTCAGATACTATTATCCCTGGAGAATATCCAATGAGCACTGAGGTTGCAAATGGGGACCAAACCATTGGCCTTTATATAAGAGAAGGAAGTAGCATTGAGTTTGTGTCTAATCCAGGAGTACTAATCATAGAGAGCTATGATCAAGAAACAGGAGATATAAGTGCTCGTTTTAATTTTACAGCTACAAATCCAGATGGTGTAGATCCAACTGTTATTCAAATCACAGAGGGTGTGTTTAATTTAAACCTACTATAACATACAAAAAGTAATACTACTATATTTAAAAAGCCTTTTCGATTTCTTGAAAAGGCTTTTTCTATTTTGTTTTATATACCCAAAACAACAGTGATTAAAATTGCTATTGTAACTATACTATATGGCATGCATATTGAAATATATAATATGTAATACCTGCTAATTTATATGAGCACCAGTGGTTTCGCTCTATTAGTGGTAAATAATATATTTAATTAACGACTTTGTTTCACCTTTATTTGTGACACAATGTCTTACACCATACTATGTCAAAATCAAAAGTATCCTTATTAGACAGTTTGTCATTTCAGGAATTTCAAGACGATGCAGAATTTATTCCTCTGATGTCCTCAGAGGATGAGGAAGAGATGAACAATGAAGACCTACCAGAAATACTACCAATTTTACCCTTGCGTAATACCGTTTTGTTTCCTGGTGTTGTTGTGCCAATAACGGCAGGGCGTGATAAGTCTATTGAGCTAATAAATCAAACCAATAAAGAAGGTAAAATTATTGGTGTAGTTTCTCAAAAAGAAGAAGGCGAAGAAGACCCGGGTATTGAAGATATCAATACCATAGGTACGGTTGCTAAGATATTAAAGGTGTTAAAAATGCCTGATGGAAATACTACGGTTATCATACAAGGTAAAAAACGTTTTCAAGTTGCAGAGGTAATTACCACAGAGCCCTATCTTACGGCAAGAGTTAGAGGGGTAGAAGAAGCTAGACCTGCAAAAGACAATGAAGAATTTTTAGTAATTGTAGAAACAATAAAAGAGAAATCATTAGCAATAATCAAAGACAGCCCAAACATTCCTAGCGATGCGTCTTTTGCCATAAAAAATATTGAAAGCCCTTCGTTTTTGATCAATTTTGTTTCATCAAACCTAAATATTTCTGTAGCACAAAAGCAGTCGCTTTTACAGATAAATGATCTGCAAGAAAGAGCTCTAGAAACCCTTCGGTTTATGAACCTTGAGTTGCAAAAACTTTCTTTGCGAAAAGATATTCATACCAAGGTGCACAATGATATTAACAAACAGCAGCGTGAGTACTTCTTGAATCAGCAAATGAAAACCATTCAGGAAGAATTGGGAGGAAGTACATCTGAGGCTGAGATAGAAGCTATGAGAGTGCGTGGTAAGGCAAAAAAATGGAATGAAGACACCGCAGCACATTTCAACAAAGAATTGTCTAAGATGCAGCGCTTAAATCCTCAGGTTGCAGAGTTTAGCATTCAGAAAAATTACTTAGACCTTCTTTTAGAATTGCCTTGGAATGAATTCAGTAAGGATAAATTTGATTTAAAACGTGCCAAGAAAATATTAGATAGAGACCATTATGGTCTTGATGATGTTAAAAAACGCATCATAGAATACCTTGCCGTTTTAAAATTACGTAACGACATGAAATCACCCATCATTTGCCTGTATGGTCCTCCAGGAGTTGGTAAAACTTCTTTAGGGAAATCTGTAGCCGAGGCACTTGGTAGAGAGTACATACGTATTTCTTTGGGCGGTTTAAGAGATGAGGCCGAAATACGAGGACACCGTAAAACTTATATTGGAGCAATGCCGGGGCGTATTATAAAAAGCCTTAAAAAAGCAGGAACAAGCAACCCAGTTTTTGTGCTAGATGAAATCGATAAGCTTTCTATAGGAAGTCAAGGAGATCCTTCCTCTGCTCTTTTAGAGGTGTTAGATCCTGAGCAAAACAGTTCTTTCTATGATAACTTTCTAGAACTAGGATATGATCTGTCTAAGGTAATGTTTATTGCAACTTCCAATAGTTTAAGTACCATACAGCCAGCACTTTTAGACCGTATGGAGATTATTAACGTTACTGGGTATACCATTGAAGAAAAAATTGAAATAGCAAAGCAGCATTTATTGCCAAAGCAATTAAAAGAGCATGGCTTAACCAAAGAGCACCTTAAAGTAGGTAAGGTGCAACTAGAAAAAATTGTGGAGGGCTATACTAGAGAAAGCGGTGTTCGTGGTTTAGAAAAGCAAATTGCAAAAACAGTACGTTATGCTGCTATGAAAATTGCAATGGAGGAGTCTTATAACATCAAGATAAGCAATGAAGATATTATTGAAATATTAGGAGTTCCTAGACTTGAGAGAGATAAATATGAAAACAACCAAGTAGCAGGTGTTGTTACCGGCCTTGCTTGGACCCGTGTTGGGGGAGATATTTTGTTTATTGAATCTACCATTAGTAAAGGTAAAGGCACCCTAAACATGACAGGAAACCTAGGTAAGGTTATGAAAGAATCTGCAACCATTGCCTTAGAATACATAAAATCTAATGCAGAAAAGTTGGGTCTTAAACAAGAAATTTTCGAAAAGTACAATGTACATATCCATGTACCGGAGGGAGCAACTCCAAAAGATGGGCCAAGTGCAGGAATTACCATGTTAACCTCATTGGTATCTTTGTTTACTCAGCGCAAAGTAAAGAAGAGTTTGGCCATGACTGGAGAGATTACTCTTCGTGGAAAGGTACTGCCTGTTGGAGGCATTAAAGAGAAAATACTTGCAGCCAAAAGAGCACGTATTAAAGAGATTTTACTATGCGAGGAAAACAAACGAGATATAGATGAAATTAAACCAGAATATTTAAAAGGCTTAACCTTTCATTATGTAAAAGAAATGAGTGATGTTCTAGCCCTTGCCCTAACAAAAGAAAAGGTCAAAGGAGCTAAAAAACTATAAGATGACTTTAAAAGCAGCTAGGGATATAATTTCTAGCTGCTTTTTATTCTATACTCTTTTCATTTCTCTCGAAAATAAATTATACTTACACTCGTTATTGTATTAAAGAATAACGCGGCGCTGCATATGAACCAAAAGGTTTTATTTTTAGTAACCTCACTGATAACTTTATCTGCCTTTGGGCAAATAGGAGGGCGTTCTACCTATCAGTTTTTAAATTTAGTTAACGATCCAAGACAAGCTGCTTTGGGAGGCAAAATAGTTACCAATTATGACTATGATCCAATTCAAGGATTATTTAATCCCGCTGCTATTAATCCCCAGATGGATAAGCAACTATCTGTTAATTACAATAACTATTTATCAGATGTTAATTACGGTACGGTAGCCTATGCATATTCTTGGGATAGATACACGCAGGTTATACATGCAGGTATTACCTATATAAACTATGGAGATTTTGATGGCTACGATACACAAGGAAACGCTACAAATAGTTTCTCTGGATCAGAGGTAGCAATTTCTGTAGGCCATGCGCGTAACATTCCTTTTACAAATTTCCATTATGGAGGTACTATTAAGTTTATATCATCTCAACTAGAACAATACACTTCCTTTGGGGTCGCTGCAGATTTAGGTATCATGTATGTACATGAAGATTGGGATTTACAAATAACGGGTGTTGCTAGAAACATAGGTACCCAACTCACGCCCTATGATATAGACCTTGAGCCGCTTCCTTTTGAAATCATTCTAGGGGCATCACAAATTCTAGAACGCATACCAATTCGTTGGCATTTTACTTTAGAGAATATGCAGCGGTGGGATTTGGCTTTTTCAAATCCAGACAGAGAAACTACAGATTTGGAAGGTAATGTTACTAAAGAAAACATTAACTTTATAGACGAGGCATTTCGTCATGTTATTCTTGGTATCGAACTGTTTCCTGAAAGCGGTTTTAATATACGGTTTGGTTATAATTTTAGACGCGCAGAAGAATTACGTATTATAGATACCAGGGCATTTTCTGGTTTGAGTGCGGGATTTGGAATTAAGCTTAATAAAGTCAGATTAAATTATTCATTTTCAAAATACAATACTGCTGCATCAAGTAGTTTTTTTGGACTCAACATAGATTTACAATAATGAAAAAAATTACCATAGCCATTGACGGTTTTTCTTCTACCGGAAAAAGCACCCTTGCAAAACAACTTGCAGATTGGCTAGACTACATATATGTAGATACTGGCGCTATGTATCGTGCTGTAACGTTATTTGCAATGCAAAAAGGATTTATTGAAGATGCTAAGGTAGATCAAGGTGCTCTAGAAAATGCCTTAAAAGATATATCTATTGATTTCAAAAAAAATGAAAGTTCAGGTGTTGCAGAAGTTTTTTTAAATGGAACTAATGTTGAAAAACAAATTCGAACCCTTGAGGTTTCAGCTCTGGTAAGCCCTATTTCAGCGATTTCTGCTGTACGCACCAAATTGGTTAGCCAACAACAGAAATTAGGTCAAAACAAAGGTGTTGTTATGGATGGTCGTGATATAGCTACCGTAGTATTTCCAGAGGCAGAGCTTAAAATATTTCTAGACGCATCTGCCCCTACAAGAGCAGAGCGCCGATACAAAGAACTCATCGCCAATGGAGATGAGGTTTCTCTGGAGGATGTCTTGAACAATGTAGTGGAGCGAGATCATATAGATTCTACCCGTAAAGACTCACCTCTTGTAATGGCCAAAGATGCCATTGCTATTGATAATAGCCACATGAATTTGGAAGACCAATTTCATGTCATTCTACAATTAGCCAAAGACAGAATTGCTGGGCGCATTTAATACCGTAACAGTATAATTGTAAGCCTCCTTTTTTGAGCGTCCTAAAAGCAATGTCTTGTTAGCTTTTTGGCTACTGTAATTATTTACCCTATCACTTTGGAAATTAAAAGAAAAGAATTATTTTTGCAGCCCATTTTGACGGTGTAGTAATAGCAATTTGGGCACATAAAATAAACATAATCCTTCTACGGGTACATCGTTTGACTATTACAGCCTTGTAGAATACAAAGTAAAATCTTGTAGTTTTCTTACTAAACAGAATCATTACAAGAGGATACAAAAATTGAAAAATGGCTGAAAAAGCAAAAGACGAGGCAGTAAAACCAGCTGCTAAGAAAGCAAGAAAAAGAACTCCAAAAGTAGAAGCTCCTGCTGTAGAAGTTCAAGAAACAGCAGAAGCAACAACCCCAGAGGCTGCTGAAAAACCAAAAAGAGAACCTTCTCTTAAGGAATTAAACCCTGAAAAATTCTTAACAGATTTTAACTGGCACAACTACGAAGAAGGAATTGATCCTGTAGATGATGGTAAGTTATTAGAGTTTGAAAAATTAGTAACAGAGAATTTTGTAGATACTTTAGATGATGAAGTAGTGCAAGGAGAAGTGGTACATATCTCAGACCGTGATGCTATTATAGACATCAACGCTAAGTCTGAAGGTGTTGTTTCATTAAATGAATTCCGTTACAATCCAGGTTTAAAGGTTGGAGATAAAGTAGAGGTTTTAATTGATGTGCGTGAAGATGCAACTGGTCAATTAATTCTTTCTCACCGTAAGGCCAGAACTATTATGGCTTGGGATCGTGTAAATAAAGCACACGATGAAGGAACAATCGTTAATGGTTTTGTTAAATGTCGTACCAAAGGTGGTATGATTGTAGACGTATTTGGAATTGAAGCGTTCTTACCAGGTTCACAAATTGATGTGAAGCCTATTAGAGACTACGATGTATACGTTAACAAAACAATGGAATTCAAGGTTGTGAAGATAAACCACGAATTTAAAAACGTTGTTGTATCTCACAAAGCGCTTATCGAAGCAGATATCGAAGAGCAGAAAAAAGAAATCATTGGGCAGCTTGAAAAAGGACAAGTATTAGAAGGTGTTGTTAAAAACATTACTTCTTATGGTGTCTTTGTAGATCTTGGTGGTGTAGATGGATTGGTACACATTACAGACCTTTCTTGGTCTCGTATCAACCACCCTAACGAGATTGTAGAGCTTGACCAGAAATTAAACGTTGTAATCCTTGACTTTGATGAGGATAAAACACGTATACAATTAGGTCTTAAACAATTAAGCGCACACCCTTGGGATGCTCTTGGTGAAGAACTTAAAATTGGTGACAATGTAGAAGGTAAGGTAGTTGTTATTGCAGACTATGGTGCATTTATAGAAGTTGCTGAAGGTGTTGAAGGATTGATCCACGTTAGTGAAATGTCATGGTCTACGCATTTGCGTAGTGCACAAGACTTTGTAAACGTAGGTGATAAAGTTCAGGCACAAGTATTGACTATGGATCGTGAAGAGCGTAAGATGAGCTTAGGTATTAAGCAATTAACGCCAGACCCATGGACAGACATCACAACAAAGTATCCTGTAGGATCTACTCATAAAGGTATTGTGCGTAACTTTACTAACTTTGGTGTATTTGTTGAATTAGAAGAAGGAATTGACGGACTTATTTATATCTCTGATCTTTCTTGGACTAAGAAAGTAAAGCATCCAAGTGAGTTTACAAACATCTCTGACACCCTAGAAGTGGTAGTGTTAGAATTGGATGTAGAAGGACGCAAGTTAAGCCTAGGGCACAAACAAACTACAGAAAATCCTTGGGATAAGTATGAAGCTGAGTTTGCTGTAGGATCTGTTCATAAAGCATCTATTGACGAAATGGTAGACAAAGGAGCGGTTATCAACTTTAATGCTGATATCACTGCATTTGTACCAAAACGTCACTTAGAGAAAGAAGACGGAACTGATGTAACAAAAGGTGAGGAGATAGAATTCCAAATTATTGAATTCAACAAAGAATTCAAGAAAGTGGTAGCCTCTCATATGGCGATACATAAAGAAGAGGAAGCTAAAATCGTGAAGCAAGCTGCTAAGAAAGCTAAAAAGCAGTCTGACGAATCGAAGCCTACACTAGGTGATGCTAACTCTGCACTTCAAGCATTGAAAGACAAAATGGACGGTAAGAAATAACCCTCTCATTTTTTAAATACTAAGAGCTCTGATTTTTTCAGAGCTCTTTTTTTTGCTTTTATTAAAGAAAACACATCAAGGTTTAAACCTTTAGCTATGGCCTCATAAAGCATCAATTTGGTTGGTGTTAATTCTAGATGTCCCCATAAATAAGATTTAAGTAAACAGAATACTATTTTGGTGTTTAAATTTCGGCTAAAGAGGTATATTTGCACGCATTTTAATACATTTTAACTATGAAAGCCGGAATTGTAGGATTACCAAACGTAGGTAAATCAACCCTTTTTAATTGTTTGTCTAACGCCAAGGCGCAAAGCGCAAACTTTCCTTTTTGCACCATTGAGCCAAATATTGGAGTGGTAAATGTGCCAGATGAACGTTTGGTGAAACTTGAAGAATTGGTTGTTCCAGAAAAAGTGATTCCAGCAACCGTTGAGATTGTTGACATTGCAGGACTTGTTAAGGGTGCCAGTAAAGGAGAAGGGCTAGGAAACCAATTCCTAGGAAACATTAGAGAAACAGATGCTATTTTACATGTGTTGCGCTGTTTTGACAATGATAATATTATTCATGTTGATGGAAATGTAGACCCTATAAGAGACAAAGAGACTATTGATATAGAATTGCAATTAAAAGATCTAGAAACAGTAGATAAAAAATTAGAAAAAGTAAAACGTTCTTCCCGTACAGGAAATAAAGAAGCACAAAAGGAAGAGGCAGTATTAATTAAAATAAAAGATGGCCTAGAACAAGGTGTGTCTTTGAGGGCTATCGAGATTTCTGATAAAGATAGAGAAGAGTTTGTAACCCCATTACAGTTTATTACAGATAAACCTGTTATGTATGTATGTAATGTAGATGAAGATGCAGCTTTAAATGGTAATGCATATGTAGATAGGGTAAAAGAAGCAGTAGCTAAGGAAAACGCAGAAGTTGTTATTTTGGCAGTAGGTACAGAGGCAGATATAACAGAGCTAGACTCTTTTGAAGAGCGCCAAATGTTTCTGGAAGATTTAGGTTTGGATGAGCCAGGATCAGCAAAATTAATACGTGGCGCCTACAGGCTTTTAAATTTACAAACCTACTTCACGGCAGGTGTTAAAGAAGTACGCGCCTGGACAATTCCTGTAGGTGCAACGGCTCCACAGGCAGCTGGTGTGATACACACAGATTTTGAAAAAGGTTTTATACGTGCAGAAGTTATTAAATATGATGACTATGTTAGTTTTGGAAGTGAAACTAAAGTGAAAGAGGCTGGAAAAATGGGCGTAGAAGGAAAAGAATATATCGTTAATGACGGAGATGTGATGCATTTTAGATTTAACGTCTAGCATTAGCTAGAATATAGGTATTTAAACCGTTGTTATTTTATTTAAATAACAACGGTTTTTTTTGTTTACAATTATAAATCAACAGATCGAAAAATACTTTTATATTCTTAACAAAAACAGAAGGTTGTTCACAATTTTTATAAGGTATTTGTTAATTACTTTGTTTTGTAAATTTTTCAAAATTGTCTTGTAAAGGGTATATTTAACAACTATTCACGCGATTTTATGGCAGACACAAAATATACCGAAGATAATATACGATCCCTCGACTGGAAAGAGCATATTCGTATGCGTCCAGGTATGTATATTGGAAAGCTGGGTGATGGTTCTTCTCCTGATGACGGTATCTATATATTATTAAAAGAAGTACTCGATAATAGTATTGATGAATTTGTGATGGGTGCTGGAAAGACCATCGAAATTAGAATAAAAGATAAAGAAGTACGTGTTCGTGACTTTGGTCGCGGTGTTCCTTTAGGGAAAGTTGTTGATGTTGTTTCTAAAATGAATACTGGTGGGAAGTATGATTCTCGTGCTTTTAAAAAATCAGTGGGTTTAAATGGGGTAGGTACAAAGGCTGTAAATGCATTGTCTTCCTACTTTAAGATAGAATCTATTAGAGATAATAAAGTGAAATATGCCGAATTCTCTCAGGGAGAATTAAAGCAAGACAGCGTCATAGAGGATTCAAGTAAGCGTAAAGGAACAAAGGTTGTATTTATTCCAGACGAAGTTATTTTCAAAAACTTTAAGTACCGTAATGAGTATGTTGAAAAAATGCTTAGAAATTACGTCTATCTTAATCCTGGGTTAACCATAGATTTTAATGGCGAAAAATTCTTTAGTGAAAACGGACTCAAAGATTTATTGGCAGACAATATGTCTAAAGAAGACATGCTGTATCCAATTATACACCTGCGGGGTAATGATATAGAAGTAGCTATAACCCATAGTAAAACACAATACAGTGAGGAGTATCATAGTTTTGTCAATGGACAAAACACCACCCAAGGTGGTACCCATCAAGCAGCCTTTAGGGAAAGTTTGGTGAAAACCATCAGAGAGTTTTATGGTAAAAACTATGAAGCCAGTGATATTAGAAAATCTATTGTTAGTGCCATTAGTATTAAAGTAATGGAACCTGTTTTTGAGAGTCAAACAAAAACCAAACTTGGTTCTACAGATATGGGAGGTGACCTGCCAACTGTACGCACCTATATTAATGATTTTTTAAAAACCCAACTAGATAATTTTTTACACAAAAATCCTGCTATTACTGAGGTTTTACAACGTAAAATTATGCAAGCAGAGCGCGAGCGTAAAGAGTTGTCTGGCATAAGGAAACTAGCCAAAGACCGTGCAAAAAAATCAAACCTACACAATAAAAAATTACGTGATTGCAGGATCCACTTAGGTGACACAAAAAAAGAGCGCAATTTAGAATCTACTCTTTTCATTACAGAGGGAGATAGTGCATCTGGCAGTATCACAAAAAGTAGAGATGTTAATACACAGGCTGTATTTAGCCTTAAAGGGAAGCCTTTAAACAGTTATGGGTTAAGCAAAAAGATTGTGTATGAAAACGAAGAGTTTAATCTCTTGCAGGCTGCCTTAAATATCGAAGAGTCTATGGAAGACTTACGTTATAATAATATAGTCATCGCAACAGATGCCGATGTAGATGGTATGCATATTAGGTTACTGCTCATTACATTTTTCCTTCAGTTTTTCCCGGAGGTTATAAAAGAAGGTCATTTGTATATTTTACAAACGCCACTCTTTAGGGTTCGTAATAAGAAGAAAACCATTTATTGCTATTCAGATCAGGAAAAAAGAGATGCACTAGAGGAGTTAAAGCCAAAACCAGAGATTACTCGATTTAAGGGTCTTGGTGAAATATCTCCAAATGAATTTGTTCATTTTATCGGAGACAACATTAGGCTAGACCCAGTAATGCTAGACAAGCAAATGAGTATTGAAGAAATGCTTTCTTTTTACATGGGTAAAAACACACCAGATAGGCAGGAGTTTATTATCAATAATCTAAAAGTTGAACTAGATGTTCTAGAAGAAGAGGCCTAATAATACCAAAACAAAGTACGTACCAAAAGTGAAATAATAGCACATGAACGAGGATCAAAATCCAGATGAAGAATTAAACCCAAAAGGGGCCAACCCGCAAGATGGCCATCAAGAAGACGCTCTTGATGCCCAGATTATTGGAGAAGACCAAGAGGATTTTGATTCACCACAGACAGAGGAGGGTGAAACCATTACCCGCGTCACTGGAATGTACCGTGAGTGGTTTTTGGATTATGCTAGTTATGTTATTTTAGAGCGTGCTGTTCCTGCCATTGAAGATGGTTTTAAGCCGGTTCAGCGCCGTATCATGCATTCTATGAAAGATCTTGATGATGGCCGCTATAACAAAGTAGCCAATGTTGTAGGGCATACCATGCAATATCATCCACATGGAGATGCAAGTATTGCAGATGCTATGGTACAGTTAGGACAAAAAGATTTACTCATTGACACCCAAGGAAACTGGGGTAATATCCTTACCGGAGATAGAGCTGCTGCGGCTAGATATATTGAGGCTCGTATTTCTAAGTTTGGTCTAGACGTTGTCTTTAACCCAAAAATCACCAAGTGGCAGTCTTCTTATGATGGAAGAAGAAAAGAACCAATAAACCTTCCTGTGATGTTTCCACTTCTGTTGGCACAAGGAGGTGAGGGTATTGCCGTTGGTTTGTCAACAAAAATATTACCACATAACTTTATAGAACTCATAGATGCTTCTGTAAAACACCTGCAAGGTAAGCGCTTTACTATTTTTCCAGATTTCCCTACAGGTGGAATTATAGATGTAACAAATTATAATGACGGTCTAAGAGGTGGTAAAATAAGGTCTCGTGCCCGTATTGGCCAACACGATAAAAACACGCTAGTTATTACAGAGATTCCTTTTGGAACCAATACAGGGTCTTTAATTGACTCTATTTTAAAGGCCAATGAAAAAGGTAAGATTAAAATAAAAAAGATAGAGGATAACACTGCCGCAGATGTTGAAATTCTAATTCATATTCCGTCTGGTATTTCTCCAGATAAAACGATAGATGCCCTGTATGCTTTTACAAACTGTGAAAGCTCTATATCTCCACTGGGTTGTGTTATTGAAGACAACAAGCCTTTGTTTGTTGGAGTGTCTGAAATGTTACGTCGTTCTACTGACAGAACTGTACAACTTTTAAAGAGTGAGCTGGAAATACAGTTGCATGAATTAGAAGAGCAGTGGCATTACGCATCTTTAGAGCGTATTTTTATAGAGAACCGTATTTACCGAGATATTGAAGATCAGGAAACATGGCCAGGGGTAATAAACGCTATAGATAAAGGATTACAACCACACATAACACATTTAAAGAGAGGAGTTACTCAAGATGATATTGTTCGTCTCACTGAAATACGCATCAAGCGCATCTCTAAGTTTGATATAGATAAGGCGCAACAAAAAATTGACGCCCTAGATGCTAGTATTGCTCAGGTAAAACACCACTTAAATAATCTCATTACCTATGCCATAGATTATTTTACTCGTTTAAAGAAAGAATATAGTAAGGGAAAAGAGCGTAAAGCAGAAATAAGAGTATTTGATGATATTCAAAAAACCAAAGTTGTAATTAGAAACACTAAGCTTTATGTAAATAGAGAAGAAGGCTTTGTGGGTACTAATTTACGTAAAGACGAATACGTTACAGATTGTAGTGATATTGATGATATTATTGTCTTCACACAAGATGGAACATTAATGATAACAAAGGTAGGAAGTAAGACCTTTATAGGAAAAAACATTATACACGTTGCAGTGTTTAAAAAGAAAGATAAGCGCACTACCTATAATATGATTTACAAGGATGGTCCTAAAGGTCCAACCTATGTTAAACGCTTTAATGTAACGGGTGTTACCCGTGATAAAGAGTACCTGGTCTCTCAAGGTACCAAAGACAGTAAAGTGCTTTATTTCACTGCAAACCCTAACGGAGAGGCAGAGGTGGTACATATATTACTGCGTCAAAGCGGAAGTATTAAAAAATTAAAATGGGATTTACATTTTAGTGATGTTTTGGTAAAAGGACGCGCCTCTAAAGGGAACATTGTAACCAAGTATCCTGTAAAGCGTATTGAGTTAAAGGAAAAGGGACTTTCTACCTTAAAGCCCCGTAAAATATGGTTTGACGAGACAGTACAGAGACTCAATCTAGATGAGCGAGGTGAGCTTGTGGGTGAGTTTAGACCTACAGACAGATTATTGCTTATTAATCAAAGAGGGCTCGTAAAAACCGTGATTCCAGAGATTACCATGCATTTTGATGAGGATCTTATTGTAATGGAAAAATGGGAGCCTAAAAAGCCTATTACCGCCATACACTGGGCTGGAGAAAAAGAGCTATTTTATGTAAAGAGATTCCTTATAGATACTCCAGAGAAACAAGACAATGTATTAACAGAAGATTCTAAGTCTTACCTTGAAACGGTCTTTACAGATTACAGACCTGTGGCAGAGCTTGTTTTTACCAAAGAAAGAGGTAAAGAGAGAAAGGATAATCTTGTAATTGATCTGGAGAGTTTCATTTCTCTGAAAGGAATTGGTGCTCTTGGTAACCAATTAACAAAATATAAAATATTAGAAATTAACTCTTTGGATCCTTTGCCTTTTGAGTTACCTGAAGTAACACCAACGGCTGCCATTGAAGTAATTGACCAGCAAGCTGTAAAAGCTGTTGATACTGCAGAGACTTCTGTTACAGACCCAGAAGATTCTTCTAAGGATGAAAACTCCAGTGAAGATAAGGAGCCACCTATTGGTGATGGTGGACAAGCTTTATTATTTTAATACTTTAGTTGGAAGCAGAGAGATTAGAATTGGTTTCTAAGGTGTTTACTTTATACTTCTTATGTATAGTTGTTCTACTTTTTCGCGCGCCCAAGGGGTCTTGCGTAGAAATTTTAAACTAGAGTTTATTGTTGGGTTTAAAGCAAAGCAGTTAATACGTACTTTCTCATCCATATATTCCCACCCATATTTGGCAACTAGTTCTTCCAAAATGGCTTTAAGGGTAATGCCATGTAAAGGATTGTTGGCCTGTTTGGGTTTGCTGTCTTTTTTACTAAAAATCCCAAATAATTCTTTCCCATCTCTTGGGGCTATTGAGTTGTAAGATTTCTCAAAGGCAATTATGTTAAACAAAGGGCTTAAGTAATTTTTGTATTCTTTTAGGCTTCCGCCAAAAGGACGTTTTTCTAGATCTTCGGTGAGCGGAAAATCAAACCACAAACCAACTAGCTTCCCATTTGGGGCAAGTAAAGAGGCCATTTTAGTGGCGTATTTAAACCTGTTCATTCTTTGGGGTACAATCGAGCAGAAAAATGTCTGTTCTATAATAAGATCGTAAACTCCTTTGTGTTTGAAAAAATCTTTCTCAATAAGGTGCTCTTCTGTAAAATCAGGATTTCTTTTCTTGAACTCATTCAAAGGTATGTCTGAAATATCAAGTATAGATACATTAGTAAAGCCTTGTTTGTGAAGGTATGCTGCTTCATGGGCATTACCAGCGCCTGGTATTAAGATGCGCATGTTTTTGTCTGTGAGCTGGTCAAAATACGTTTTTAAGGGTGTAGAAACAGTTCCTATATCCCAGCCTGTAAGTTCATCTTTGTAGCGCTGGGTCCAGTATTCTTTATCACTGCTCATGGAATATTAACTTTAGTAACGGTTCCTTTTTTAACTAGGTTCTCTTGGTTTTGCTTTTTAACCACCATCTGGAATTCAAAAAGATAGGTATTTTCTGTGGTGCTAAGAATTTTAAAATGCACCGCTTGTTGATCGTAGGTGTTTTTTGGATTTAGTTTACGCATGATATACTCGCAATTATTAATCCAACGTACAGAGAAGGTGTCTGTAACTCCTTTATAGGTTTCAATAGCGATACTGTCATTGCGCACAAATGTGGAGCTTACAAGTTCTGTGCCCACAAGTTGTTGGAATGTAAAGGTCCCAGTTTTAAAATCTTCACAACTTCGCTCTACATTGTAACAACTACAGCATAATAAGGAGCAAAGAAGATAATAAAAATAACGCATTGTGTTTTTTTACAAAGTTCGGTAATTAACTTTAAAATATAAGCTATTAACAGTTATTGTATTGCTTAAAAGTACCATCCTTATAGCATAGTATAATACGCTCTATAGCTGATGTATTTTGGTTTTTTAGTGCCATATTTTCAAATACGCTGTTTTCAGCTTCCACACCAGGTACTGTGTTTTGTTTACTTGTAGCCTTAATTTGAGTGTTTACTTTGTTTACTGTAGTAGGGAAGGACCCTTTTCCGTACAACAGCCAATACAAATCTACCTCTGGATAGGTTTGAAGTACTTTCATAACAAATTCTAAACTAGGTTTATTTCTACCAGAGAGTAAATGAGAAATGGTAGACCTGTTAAATGCTATTTTTTCTGAAAATGATGTAGCAGTAACTCCATAGAAATCTAGAATTTTTTGCAGTCTTTTAGAAAAATTTGAAGTGTTTACCATTGTAACCTTTTTAAAACAAATAATATGTTACAAATGTAATTTATACCTTTTAAAGTAACAAGATAATTGATATATATTGTTGTAATTATTAAACTTTAGCTTAATGTAGAGTATCATAAATTACTGAAATAGTGTAATTTAGATAAATTAAAGTGTATATCCGTGATTTGCACATGCAAAAGTTGGTAATTTGTTTACAAAAGACACCTATTTTAAAAGCATATCTTGTTTACACATGTAAACTTAGGTTTGATTACTTTTGTATTTATACACTTGTACAATGCAAATTACTTCTTGGTATACACGCAATTTTGAAGACCGTTTAAAGGGGCGTTACATTACCATTAACCACATCCTACCCTTATTAGACCACTACAGAGAAGTTTTCAATATATCTGTAGCAGGATTTTCTGAAAATGGAGTAGAGATTCCTCTAGTTAGCTTTGGTAAAGGGGGTAAAAAAGTGCTTATTTGGTCACAAATGCACGGCAATGAGAGTACTACAACAAAGGCTTTGTTTGATTTTTTTAAGTTCATCACTTCAAATAAGCAAGAGACAAAGGATCTGCTTTCAAAACATACATTTTATGTGTTTCCAATGTTAAATCCAGACGGAGCAGCCTTGTATACTCGTGAAAATGCAAACGGTGTTGATTTAAACAGAGATGCCCAGGCGCTTTCACAGCGAGAGAGTAAGGTATTAAAGTCTATTTTTGATGCCCTGCAGCCAGATTTATGTTTAAACATGCACGATCAGCGCAGTATATTCGGGATTAAGGGTCCAAAACCAGCGACACTATCTTTTTTGGCACCCTCTGCAGATATTTTAAAAACTATAACGCCTGCAAGAGAGGTTGCAATGGGGCTTATTGTTAAAATGAAAAACTACATTAAAGCCCACCACCATAATCAAATAGGACGTTTTGATGATACGTACAATCAACATTGTGTGGGTGATAGTTTCACCAGTAGTGGCGTGCCAACTATTTTGTTTGAAGCTGGACATTTTAAAGATGATTACAGCCGTGAGCAGTCTAGATCATTCGTGTTTTACGCCCTAATTGCGCTATTTGACCTAGATACAGCCTTTCAAAACAAGGATGTAGACTACAAAGAGTATTTTAATATTCCTGAAAATCAAAAAATATATAAAGATGTAGTTTTGTATAACGTTCGTGTTGATGGAGAAGATACCCTGCAGACTATTAGCTTTCAATACAAAGAAATAATACATGACCAAAACATTGTGTTTGAGCTATACCTTGATGCTATAGAGGTAGATAAAGATGTCTTCGGTCACCAATACTTTGATTTACAGGGCGGAAAGGTATTAGTGAATTCTCACCAAAATATCGTTATCGATAAAAAAATATCAACGATTTTTGATATTAATCGAAATTTAATGTTGATTTAACATTGAAATATGTTTTTATTTTAATTTAGGATATTATCTTTGTGGTTAAATTATACCACATGAAGTTTAAATTAGACGCTACAGATCAAAGCATTTTAGATATGCTTATTGAAAACACAAGAACTCCCTTTACAGATATTGCCAAAAAACATGGTATTTCGGCAGGAACGGTACATGTTCGTGTTAAAAAAATGGAGGAGGCTGGAATTATTACCGGGTCTTCACTTCGCCTAGACTACAACAAGTTAGGGTATTCTTTTATAGCGTATGTTGGTATTTATCTGGTGAAAACATCTCAAACGCAGTTTGTACTTGAAAGAATCAATGAAATCCCATATGTTACTGTAGCCCATGTAACTACTGGGAAATTCAACATTTTTTGTAAAATAAGAGCAAAGAATACAACCCACGCAAAAGAAATCATATACAAATTAGATGACATAGAAGGAGTTACTAGAACAGAGACGATGATTTCATTAGAGGAAAGTATCAATGACAAAAAAAGACTCATGCATTCTATATTTAGAGCATTGTAACAAACGATAACATATATTTAAAACCCCCACTATTACAAATAGTGGGGGTTTTTGTTTAAAGATGCTTTGTGTTAGTTAAAACGTATCATAGTAGTCAAAGGCCTCCTTAATTAATGAGTTGGGAACTTCTTTATTGATGTGAGTCTTGCCAAAGCCTTCAAGCAGTACAAATAATACAGCTCCTGCTTTATTTTTTTTGTCGTGTTTTAAAAGTGCAATGATTGATTCTATATCCTGCTTGTTAAATGTCTGCTTTTTAAAATTAGTCAATATAAATGCAGTAACAGACGCTAGCTTGTTTTTATCAAACCCAACTAGAGCACTTGAGATGTAAGTGGCTAAAACAATACCAATTGCAATGGCTTCACCGTGAAGAAGTGTTGGCCTACTTTTACTCTCTAGGCAATAAGATTCAATGGCATGACCAAGTGTATGTCCGAAATTCAGTACTTTTCTTGCACCCAATTCTTTAGGGTCTTGTGTAACAATATTATTTTTAATCTTTATAGATTTCCAGATTAAGTTATGGGTGTTTTTTAGATTTGTAATATCAAAACCTTGAAGCTCTTCCCAATAGTCTTTGCTGTCTATAAGGGCGTGTTTTAACATTTCAGCAAATCCAGAAGTAATTTCATGTTTTGGTAATGTGTTTAAAAAAGTAGGCTCAACAATCACAAAACGAGGATTATTAACGACACCTATCTGATTTTTAAGCATCCCTAAATCAACCCCGTTTTTACCCCCTATGGATGCATCAACCATTGCTAGTAGTGATGTAGGGATGTTTATAAACTCAATTCCTCTTTTAAATGTAGAGGCAACAAAGCCCCCCAAATCTGTTACAACTCCACCACCAAGGTTAATGAGCAGGCTACTTCTGTCTGCACCCTTTTCTGACAATGTTGTCCATATATCCATACAGGTATGAATTGTTTTATTTTTCTCGCCACTGGACATAATAATGGTTTCAACAGGGGTGTTTATACCAGCGTTTTTTATAAATAGCTCATAACAATGCTTATGGGTATTGGTGTCTACTAATATAAATATCTTAGTTGGGTTTAATTTCTCAATACCAGTGCGTAACAATGACCATGGGTTATCATTGCAGTAAATGGCTGTATGTTGAGTCACAATCTGTTTATCCATAGTAGTGAGTGTATTATCAGTTTTTATAATTTTTGTTGTTTTTCGCGCTATAAATTATTCAAAACTTAGAATAACAAAATTATAGCATTGTATTTCAACCACCATCAAAACTAACTATATTTGTACGAGAAATTTTTATTATGGCCTTAAACACTCTTTTTGACAACACACAAACTGCATTTAAATTAAAAAGTGACTCAGAGTTAGAGCGTGCTTATTTTTTATTTAAAATGATTTCTAAAGAGCCTTTGGTGAAAATAGGAACGGTAGCTACAAAAGTTGCTCTGAATCTTAATTTACCAGTAGAAGGGCTAATACGCTCAACGGTTTTTGACCATTTTTGTGGTGGGGTAAATGAAAAAGATTGCATGGGTGTTGTTGATAATTTATACAGTGCTAAGGTAAGCTCTGTTTTAGACTATTCTGTAGAAGGAAAACAAGAAAAGGCTCAATTTGATGCCACCATGCAAAAGGTACTAGAGCTTACAGAGTTTGCCAAAAACAAAGATGCAATGCCATTTTCTGTATTTAAACCCACTGGTTTTGGTCGTTTTGAAATTTGGAGAAAACTTTCAGAAAATGAGCCATTAACAACCCAGGAAAAAGGGGAGTGGCAGTCTATACAAGATAGGTATGAAACGGTTTGTAAAACAGCTCATAGCTGTGATATTTCTTTACTTATAGATGGAGAAGAGTCTTGGATGCAAGATGCTGCAGATGATCTATGCCAGGCTATGATGGCCAAATACAATACAGAGAAAGCCATTGTCTTTAATACACTACAGTGTTATCGTTGGGACCGTTTAGACTATTTAAAACAGCAGCATGCAAAAGCCGTAGCGGGTAATTATAAATTAGGCTTTAAGGTTGTTAGGGGAGCCTACATGGAAAAAGAAAATACTCGTGCCCAAGAAAAAGGATATCCAACACCTATTTGCGAAAGCAAACAAGCTACTGACACCCATTTTAACGCTGTCATGGAGTATATACTTGACAATCTAGAGGATATCTCTTTATTTATTGGGACCCACAATGAGGAAAGTAGTTATATGGCCCTAGAGATACTCAAATCCAAAGCCCTACAAAAAAACGACACCAGAGTATGGTTTGGACAATTATATGGCATGAGCGATCATATAAGCTACAATCTAGCTGCTCAGGGTTACAATGTTGCTAAATATATTCCTTTTGGACCTATAAAAGATGTTATGCCCTATTTAATTCGTAGGGCTGAAGAGAATACTTCTGTCGCTGGGCAAACCAGTAGAGAGCTAACGTTACTCAAAAAAGAGAAAAACAGAAGAAAATCCTAAATAGGTGTTAAACCTCTGTAAGGTTTTGGTCTTTAAAACTCCAAGCGAGCATCCTGCTATTTTTGTTACCTATATGCATCACCACTGTTTTATGACTTGCTTTTGCTTTGTCTAATTGTTTGTATAGTTTGTTTAGGTGCTCTTTATTTGAAACTAGTGTTGTAAAAACACCCACTTGATGTTTGTGTTTTAAACTCTGTTTAATCATTCTTTTTATAAAAAGAGCCTCACCGCCGTTACACCAAAGCTCATTTGCTTTTCCGCCAAAATTTTGCACCAGCTCTTGTCTAAAAGCGTAATCTTTATCTTTTGATATGTTAGCTAGTTTGCGCATGGTTCCTTTGTTTGCCTCAATCTCGCTTGTATGAAATGGCGGGTTACATATGGTAACATCAAAATACTCATCCTCTTTTATAATACCAGTAAAAATATTTGCATTATCTTTTTGATGTCTTATTTCAATATTGTTTTTTAATCCCTTTGTTGCTGCAACAATTTCTTTGGCAGAAGCAACAGCATCACTATGTATATCTGCACCTACCATTTGCCAATTAAAAAGTTGGGCTCCTATAATAGGGTAGATGCAGTTTGCACCTGCTCCTATATCTAAGACCCTATAGCTTGTATTGTCATTACTTTCAGGTGAATGCGCATCAAGCAATGTTTTAACATGGCATAAGTAATCTGCCCTTCCAGGAACTGCAGGACATAAATGCCCAATAGGCAGCTGATAATGATCTAGTTTGTAATGTTGTAATAACAACGCTTTATTTAGCTGAAATACCCCTTTTGGATTTGCAAAATCAATCGTTTGAATTTCATGCTCGTTGGTAAATACAAACGCTTCCAACTCTTCATTGGCTTGGATTAGCAATTCAAAGTTGTAGGGGTTTCTGTGTGGGTTTTGTAAATGCATTGTTTTTTATTTGACTTTTTATAATGGTACAAAAAAATGCCCATAGATAATACAATGGGCTAGTTTATTATACATTTTTCTGACTAATATGTGTATTTGTTTTGATTACACATTTACCTTGCCTGACAACAATCTAAAGCTTAAGGCTCTGTTATTGTAATATTATAGAAGTTATTGTAGCAGTTTTATCACAATTCTGGACCTTCATCTTTAAGTTTGTATTCTTAACAAAGCCTTCAATAACATATACCTTACAGGAATCTAATTTTGTATTGCTTTCTCCAAAATTAACATCTCCAAATCTTAGCAAAGAAGATACAGCAGAGGTGTCAAGATTGTTTTGTTTCAAATCTTGAAGACTTTGTGTAGAAAATACTCTTTGTTTGATTTTAATATTTTTTAAAGTACGTGCATCTGGACCATAATCACAGCCGGCTTTTTTCCCGTTTAAAAAGAAAAATAACAGCAGTAGGCCAATGACAAATCCAAAACCATAAAAACCAAATCTTTTTGCAATATGCATTCTTTAAAATTTAGCGGTTAAACGTACATTAAAAACCCTTGGTGATAAGTAGTTGGGTATGGAGTATTGTACCTTGGTGTAAACATCTCTTACAAATGTATTTGATATAGAGTTTTGTACATCAAAAATGTTGAAAATCTCTGCGCCAAGAGTAAGTTCTTTGAAGTATTTAAATACACCTTCTTCTTTTGGTCTTGTTGCATCAATAAGTACATAAGATACTCCCAGATCTACTCTTTTGTAATCTGGCAAGCGTTCTTGAAAATTATAAGGGTCTGCGTAGCTAGGGGAGCCTCCTGGAAGCCCTGTGTTGTATTGCAAGTTTAAGTACCCTTTTAAATTTGGGACCACCTTGACATAATCTTGAAATAGCATTCCTATTTTTAATCGTTGATCTGTAGGTCTAAAGATGTATCCTTTGTCGTCTATGTTTTCTTCTGTTTTCAAATACCCAAGGCTAATCCAGCTTTCTGTTCCAGGAACAAACTCTCCTGCCAAACGCAAATCTAATCCATAGGCATAAGCAACAGCATTGTTTGAGGCTCTATAGCGTATTCTAACATTATCTAGGGTGTAAGGGTTTACATTTGTGAGTTTCTTGTAATACACTTCAGAGTTTAGGGTAAATGGTCTATCCCACAAACTAAAACTGTAATCATTACCTAGAACAATATGAATAGATTTTTGCGCCTTCACACCAGGTCTTACGGTTCCTGTAGAATCTCTTAATTCTCTATAAAATGGGGGTTGGTGGTATATACCTCCCGAAAGCCTGAAAAGCATATCTCTATCCCAATTTGGTTTAAGACTCACTTGCCCTCTAGGACTAAATACTGTTTGGGTAGTGCTTTGGATGTCTTGTCCACTCACAGTCCAATTATGCGCTCTTACACCTGCATTTAGCCAGAGATCACTACTGCCAATAGTTGTTCTTCTACTCCATTGTCCGTAACCACTAAGTCTATTTATTTGCACATCATTTTGGGCGCGTATATTTGTGTAGGGAACAATCTCAGATCTGAAAGGCTCATAGGGCTGTAAATTCGCGAAATCAACAAGAGGTGGCCTTATAGAGAATCCTGCAGAATCTATAATCTCGTATTCCTGTACACGGTCTCTGATATCTTCATGGGTAAATTTCACACCGTATTCAATTTCATTTTCTCCAATAGTAGCATTCCCTTTATGTTCTAGATTTACAATCAAGGCATCAAGGTTATTTCTTGCATGTGTGAGTTGAGAGCCAATACCTTCACTAAAGGTAACATCTCCTAAGTTTTCACTTCCAATGCTAGTGTCTACCTCTCCTAATCTGTATTGGGCTAAAATATCAAAATATTCTTGTTCTTGGGTTTGGTATATAGATCCAATAAATTTTGCAGTATAGTTTTGGGAGGCCACGAAGGTTGCCTTCAAGGCTCCAAAATAGGTATCATACTTATCTTCTTCTTGACCTTCATAAAATACCAAAAGGGCAACTGGATCTGCAAGGGTTCCAAAATTGGTTTGCCTTGTTAGGGGTTTATAGCTGTATTTATTTATGGCAACATTTCCTAAAAAACCTATTTCAAGTTTATTGTTAAACTTGTAGCTAAGATAAGTTTGAGCATCTAAAAAAGTAGGTTTAAAATTTGTTTGAGTCTCTTTAGCATTTACAAACAAACTATTGTCTCTATAGCGTAAACCCACAATACCGGTAAACTTTCCATCATCAGAGATATTACCTGCAGAAACACTAACTCCAAGTAAACTAGCATCTAGACTTGCTTGCACCTCTGTTGGTTTTCTGTAGGTTATATCTAATACAGAGGAGAGTTTGTCACCAAATTTTGCCTGAAAACCACCCGCAGAGAAATCTACACTAGAGGTAAGGTCATCATTCACAAAACTTAACCCTTCCTGTTGTCCACTCCTAATTAAAAAAGGCCTGTACACTTCAATTTCATTTACATATACTAAGTTCTCATCATAGTTACCCCCACGAACAGCATACTGAGTACTAAGCTCGTTGTTGTTGTTTATACCTGGCAATGATGTAAGTAGGCTTGTTACACCACTTATGGCAGAAGGCATTCTTCTTATTGCCTCTGGACTTAGGGTGGTTATTCCTTCAACGCGTTTGTTTTCTCTTCCTGAGATAACCACTGTTGCAATTTGTTCTATGTCTGTCTTCATGACAGGATTTAATTCATAATCCTCGTTGTTTGATAGGTTTAATGTTGCTTGTACATTTTTATGACCAATATGGCTATAAGTTATCTGCACATTCTCATTGGCGGTAATTTCAATAAGATAATACCCATCTAAATCAGAAATTGCCCCTGTGTTGCCAAAGGTTATGTTTACACTTGGTATTGGCTCATCAAATACATCAAGTATAACGCCCCTAACTGTTGCCTTTTGAGCCCAAAGTGCACTAGAGTATAAAATGGAGAATAATAGTAGAAGTTTAATGTGTGTTTTCAAAAGCGAATATTAAAGTTTTTTTCTGAAAAATATAGCCTCAAATGTAGTGCTATTTCCAACATTATCGGTTACAATTAATCTTAAATTGTTTTGAGTATCAGTGACGATATTGTCATTAAAGTCATAGGTTAAAACGTCTTTTTTATAATTATATTCCATCAATATAAACCTGCCGTTTAATGTTGCTCTATAACTGCTTATACCACTATGGCTGTCTTCAATTTTTATTTTTAATGTTTTGTTGTTGCTTATCCATTTTCCATCTGTAAAATTAGCGGCCTTTATAGTGGGAGCTATGGTATCCATGAAAAGGGTATAGGATCCAAGAATTCTAGTTTTTGCAGTAAGAATGTTTTTTTCTCTTCTTGTTGTGGTGTAATAATATGTGTTTTTATAGGCCTCTCTAGCAATATAGAGTTTGTTTTTATCTAAGGTATTGTAATTACTAATATCCATGCTAATAGAAATGTTTTTATGCACAGGTATATTGTCTGTATGTAAATGCAGTGTGTCTCCAGATGTTTTAATATCAAGGTAACTGCCTTGGTATAGTGCGTTTTTTGGAAAATCTACAGTAAAAACACCTCTTTGGATAGAACTAGAACTCGCAGATGGTATGTATTGCAGGTCTTTTGGTAATTCTTTTTTAACAACCAGGCTATCTTTTTTACCTATCACTGGAATGGTGATGTGTGCTAGATTTCCTTGGTAATCTATAATTTCTATGGTGTAGTTAGAAGAAAAACCATCTGCTACATTCACAAAACCGTTATCATCTTCTTGGGTAATGATACTTAAAGGGTTGTTTGTTTGGCGAAACAACTTCTGGATTTTAATTTTTTGTTCTTTAAAATACGTGTAATCAATATATCTATTTAAGTATCGTGTTTCATCAAAGGAGATTTTTTCAAATTTAATGTCTATTTTGGGTTTGCCGTTATAGGTTGTCTTAATACGGTACACTCCATTTTTATTGTAGGCTCCATTTTGTTGATCTGTGGCGGCAATACCAAAACCAATTTTTCCGTAAGCACTAATTTTTTCTGTTTTATAAGAGCCGTCTTTTTGTTTTATAAGTCTCAATTTTACAGGCTCTGAAGATTGGTTTACCGAAGCATCATCACTCACAGGATATGCGAAAACAGAAGTTACAGAAGGATCTTTGGTGTCTGGAATCTCTAAACCAAACAGCATTGGGTTCATGGGTCTTGAATAAGAATCTCTTATCTCATAATGAAGATGTGGGCCGCCACTACTTCCAGAATTACCTGTGTAGGCAATAAGATCTCCTTTTTTAACTAGGAGCGAATTTTCCTTTGGGAAAAGTTCAATCTCATACCGCTCTTTTTTGTATTGGCTTTGTTTTACAAAGTCTTGTATGGTAGTTTCAAACTTTTGAAGATGGGCGTACACTGTGCTATAACCGTTTGGGTGTTTTATGTACAATGCTTTACCATAGCCGTAATGTCCTACTTTAATTCTACTCACGTAACCATCTGCAGGAGCATAGATTGGAACTCCACTTCTTTGTTGGGTTTTAATATCTAGACCGCTATGAAAATGATTGTTGCGCAGTTCGCCAAAACTTCCAGATAATACCATCGGAATGTCTAAGGGATTCGAAAAATAATTTGGATCAATCGTTTTTTGCGCTTGTAATTGAAAAACTGAAATAACTAGTAGAATACGTAATAGGTTCATAATATGCTTAAATCTGTCTACTATAAAGGGAAGTGGTACACAAATATTGTGATAGTCTTTCAATAAAACAAAAATTAATGCAAAAGAGTTTGTTTATTAGGTAGGGTCGGTTAACTTTGTGGTAATAGTATTGAAATACCCAATGTATGAGTTCTATTATAGAACAAGTTGATTCTCTAGAAGATAAGATTAGTAAACTCTTGGTTAAGTATTCACAACTTACGCAAGATAAAGCCTCTTTAGAGCAAGAGATCAAACTATTAAAAGAACAGCAAAGCAGATTTTCTTCTGAAATTTCAGAATTAACAACAACATGCAGTACTTTAAAATTGGCAAATTCGATGCTAGGCAGCGACCAATATAAACGAGATACAAAACTCAAAATAAATGCTCTTGTTCGGGAAATTGATCAGTGTATTACACACCTTTCTCAATAGCAATAAGATATGTCAAACCAATTAAAAATTAAACTTTCTATAGCAGACCGGGTGTACCCATTAACAATACATCCAGACCAAGAAGAGGGCCTTAGAAAAGCCGCAAAAAAAATAGAGGGAATGATTAAAAAGTTTGAAAGCAGCTACGCAGTTAGAGACAAGCAAGATGTTCTTGCCATGTCTGCATTGCATTTTGCAACCCAAGTAGAGCAAAAAAATATTGAAACGGTAGAAGGTGGACAAACAATAGTGCACAAGATTAAAGCACTAAATGATTTATTACAAGACCAACTAACGTAACGTTCTTTTAAATACAAATAGGTTACTGCCTACATTAATATACATTTTGGTAAACTCAACAGAAATTCTTTTGAGAAGGATGAGTTAAAGTTGTAAAAGCGCGCCGTCTTTGTGCGGATTCTTGATCAGCTTGTTAGTCCTAAACTTTTTTTAAAGGAGTTTACGCAAATCAAATATTGATGTAGGTTTTTTTATGCTCATTTTTTTGAGCACACTTTACAAATAGTAAGCCCTAGAATTTTAGGGTATAACAATTAACAAATACAATCATGGACAATATAGTCACGATCATAATAACAGCAGTAGCAGCACTAGCAGTAGGGTTTATAATAGCCAAAATGTTAGAGAAAAACAATGCGGCTACCGCGATAGCTTCTGCAAAAAAAGAAGCAGCAAGCATTATTAAAAATGCTGAGAAAGATGGAGAGTCTTTAAAGAAAGACAAGATGCTACAAGCCAAAGAGCGCTTTATTGAGTTAAAGTCTGAGCATGAAAAAGTGATCAATTCTCGAGAAAGAAAAATGGTAGAGGCAGAGAAGCGAACCAGAGATAAAGAATCTCAGGTTTCTAGTGAGTTGGCAAAAAGTAAAAAAGCTAACGATGAGCTAGAAAACAAAAAGCAATCATATACTGAGCGTTTGGTTTTTATTGAAAAAAAACAACTCGATTTAGATAAGATGCATAAAAGCCAAGTAGAACAATTGGAGGTTATCTCTAGTCTATCTGCAGATGATGCAAAAAATCAATTAATGGAAACCCTCAAGGATGAAGCCAAAACAGCTGCTATGGGGTATATACAAAACTCTGTTGAGGAAGCTAAGATGACCGCACAGCAAGAGGCTAAAAAAATCATCATAAGCACCATACAGCGTATTGGTACAGAGGAGGCTGTTGAGAACTGTGTCTCTGTGTTTAATCTAGAGAGTGATGATGTAAAAGGGCGTATTATTGGTCGTGAGGGAAGAAACATTAGAGCCATTGAGGCGGCCACTGGAGTAGAAATTATAGTGGATGACACCCCTGAGGCAATTATCCTTTCTTGTTTTGATAGTGTAAGAAGAGAGGTAGCAAGACTATCATTACATAAACTAGTAACAGATGGTAGAATACACCCAGCTAGGATAGAAGAAATTGTAAAGAAGACTTCTAGACAAATTGAAGAAGAAATCATAGAGGTTGGTAAGCGTACAGTTATTGATTTAGGAATCCATGGGTTGCAACCAGAACTTATTAAAGCAGTTGGGCGTATGAAATACCGCTCTTCATACGGTCAAAACTTATTACAACACTCAAGAGAGGTTGCTAAGCTTTGTGGGGTTATGGCTAGTGAACTTGGTTTAAACCCAAAACTGGCTAAAAGAGCAGGACTGTTGCATGATATTGGTAAAGTGCCAGAGACAGAAACAGAACTACCTCATGCAATTCTAGGTATGCAATGGGCAGAAAAGTATGGAGAGAAACCAGAAGTGTGTAATGCAATTGGTGCCCATCACGATGAAATTGAAATGACAAGTCTACTCTCACCAATAGTTCAGGTTTGTGATGCTATTAGTGGTGCAAGACCTGGTGCAAGACGCCAAGTACTTGATAGTTATATACAGCGTTTAAAAGATCTTGAAGAAATTGCCTTTGGTTTTGGTGGTGTAAATAAAGCCTACGCTATTCAAGCAGGAAGAGAGTTAAGAGTTATGGTAGAGAGTGAGAAGGTCTCTGATGATAAAGCTGCGCAATTATCTTTTGAAATTTCTCAAAAAATCCAGACAGACATGACCTATCCAGGTCAAGTAAAAGTTACGGTAATTAGAGAGACTAGGGCAGTAAATATTGCCAAGTAGTTTTTACTAAACAATTAGTTAAAAGCTTTTTTGATACTTGTATTGGAAAAGCTTTTTTTTGGTTTTATAGGTAATTACGTTCTACATAAAAAGGCCCAAAAGGCACCACAGAACAGATAATAGCTATAAACAGTTTTTTGACACTCCAGTGTAACACGCGCCAAGCATATACAGCAAAGGCAATGTATAATATAAACAAAACTCCATGGGCCATACCCACAACTTTAACTAGTTGGGGCATATCCCAAATATACTTTAAGGGCATTGCAATAAAAAGCAGTACTATAAATGATATAGCTTCTAGGGAACTTATAATTTTAAAAACTTTGATGCCTTTTTTCAAACCAACTATTTTTTACAAATATAGTTGCCAAATATCTACCTAGTAGGTGTTTTAAGAAAATTTTCACCCTTTATTTTCTAACAAAATAGTACCTTTCCTTTTTTAATACTTGAAATTATACATCATGAAATTAACTGCAATTTTTACGACTTTATTTCTTTGTGTAGCCATGCTATCCTGTGATAAAAAAAACGACACAGGCAATACAGACAAGGGCTTCACACTAGACTATGAGAAATTCACTTTAGCTAATGGACTTGAGGTTATTTTACATGTAGATAAGAGTGATCCTATTGTTGCAGTTGCCACTGTGATGCATGTAGGGTCTAATAGAGAAAAACCTGGAAAAACTGGATTTGCTCATTTCTTTGAACACATGTCTTTTAATGACAGTGAAAATGTTCCTGTAGGAGCAAACCGTAAAATGATTCCAGAGTGGGGAGGAAGCCGTAATGGTGGAACTTGGAGTGATGGCACTATATACTATGAAGTTGTTCCTAAAGATGCCTTCGAGAAAATTCTTTGGATAGACAGTGATCGCTTTGGATATATGTTAAACACCGTTACCAAAGAAGCACTAGAGCGGGAAAAACAAGTAGTTAAAAACGAAAAACGCCAACGCGTAGATAATGCTGCCTACGGGTATACAGATGAAATTATCCGTAAAAATTTATATCCACAAGGACACCCTTACAGCTGGACTGTTATAGGCGCATTACCAGATTTGCAGGCTGCAACCCTGGAAGATGTAAAAGAATTTCATAAAGAGTACTACGGCGCCGCAAACGCCTCTTTGGTAATTGCAGGAGATATTGATATACCTGAGACAAAAAAACTTGTACAACAATGGTTTGGTGAAATACCAAGAGGGCCAGAGGTAGCTTTCATGGCTCCAATGCCAGTAACTTTACAAGAAACAAAATCTTTGTTTTTTAAAGACAATTTTGCAAAACTCCCTGAACTACGTATGGTATTTCCAACGGTAGAGAACTATAATAAAGATTCTTATGCTTTACAGATATTAGGGCAATTACTTAGTGGAAGCAAGAAATCTGCACTCTACAAGACCATTGTAGAGGAATCTAAGCTTGCGCCAAATGTAGGGTCTTACCAAAACAGTAATGAGCTTGCCGGTGAGTTTATTATTAGAGTAAGAGCAAACCAAGGTGTTGCATTAGATGATGTAAAACAAGCCATAGACCAAGGACTATTAAATTTTGAAACCAATGGCTTTACAGATAATGAGCTAACTCGCATCAAAGCAGAACTTGAAACCCAGGTCTACCAAGGAGTTGCTACAGTTTTAAATAAAGCCTTCCAGTTGGTTCGTGACAACGAATTTGCTGGTGATCCTGAGCAAACTATTAAAGATACTCAAATCATCAAAAATTTAACTAGAGATGATATTACCCGTGTATACAATACCTATATCAAAGACAAACATTTTATACTCTCTAGCGTGGTTCCAAAAGATACTCCAGAGCTTGCTGTGAGTGGTTCTAAACAGGCAAGTGTTTGGATAGAGCAGGTTGGCACAATGGCGGCAAGTGAACAGGTTAGTCAAGGAGCAGAGGCTGTCTATGAAAAAACAGCAACTACTTTTGATAGATCTGAGCCAGATTTTACAGAAACACCTTTACTGAAAATGCCAACCATTTGGAGCGCTAACCTTGATAATGGTATGGCATTGTATGGTATTGAAAACACAGAATTACCCCTTGTTAATTTTCAACTCTCCATTAAAGGAGGCCATACTCTAGATCCAGATTTAAAAGCTGGTGTAGCATCATTAATGGCAGATTTAATGAATGAAGGTACCCAAAGTAAAACAGCTGCAGAGCTGGAAGAGGCAATAGGTCTTCTTGGGTCAAGCATATACATTAGCGCTGGAGTTGAACAAATTACTGTAACAGGTAGCTCTCTAGATCGTAATTTTGGAGAAACCATTGCCCTTGTGCAAGAGATGTTAATCTCTCCGCGTTGGGATGAGACAGAGTTTTTGCGTTTAAAGCAAGAATTACAAACCTCATTAAAAGGCAGAGAGGCTAACCCAAGGGCTATAGCTGCTGTTAATTTTAATAAATTACTCTATGGCCAGACCCATCCTTATGGTATTCCCACCAGTGGCACCCTTAAGAGTGTATCATCTATTACTCTTGATGATGTAAAACAGTTTTACACCAATATATCTCCTAAAGTTGCAAGTTTTCATGTGGTAGGAAATGTTAGTAAATCTCAAGTAGAACAAACCCTTGAGAGTATTAATAACAATTGGCAAGCCACGGATGTTGAAATGAGAAGTTATGACGCGCCTTCTCACAATAAAGCTGGTACTCTTTACTTTATAGATGTTCCAAACGCCAAGCAGTCTGTGGTGTATGTTGGAGATATTGCTTTATCTGCCACTAACCCAGATGCTAAAAAGCTAGACTTTGCTAATGAAATATTAGGCGGCGGCTCCAGTGGTAGACTTTTTCAAACATTGCGTATTGGTAAGGGGTATACCTACGGGGCGTATTCTAGAATACCAAAAAGAATGGATAAAGCTGCTTTTACAATTTCCTCTAGTGTAAGAGCAAATGCTACTTTAGCATCATTACAGATTATTCAGCAAATGGTTCAAGACTACGGCGCTGGTTTTACAGACAAGGATGTTACTCTCACACAAAACAAAGTGATTAAAGCCAATACGCGTGCTTTCGAATCTTTTGGAGCAAAACTAGGGCTACTTAGCAATATTAGCACGTATTCAAAAGACTTGGATTATGTAGATAAAGAACAAGAGCTACTTGCTAGTATGACACTTGAAGATTTTAAAACAGTAATTAATAAATACATCAATGAAAATAACATGGTTTATCTGGTTGTTGGAGATAAGGCGTCGCAGCTCTCCGAGGTTAAAAAACTAGGAAAACCTGTTATCCAGTTAGATATCTACGGAAATAAAATATAATATGACACAATTACAAGGGAAAGTAGCTTTCATAACCGGTGGGAGTAAAGGAATTGGTTTTGGAATAGCTAAAGTATTGCTCCAAAAAGGAATACATGTAGCCATTACAAGCAGATCTTTAGAGAGTGCACAAAAGGCAGCAAATCAGTTATCTGTATTTGCCGCAGACTCTGCCAAGGTATTGGCTCTCAAGGCAGATGTACGAGACTACCAACAGCAACAAGATGCAGTAAAGGCTACAGAAAGTACCCTAGGTAGTATTGATATTGTTATTGCAAATGCTGGTTTAGGAGTTTTTGGAAGTATTGAAGACATTACAATAGAGGGCTGGAACCAAGTTATAGAGACCAATTTAACGGGCGTGTTTTATACGTTAAAAAGCACCCTTGGTTCTCTAAAAAAAACAAAAGGATATTACATTACTATTTCTAGTTTGGCAGGTACAAATTTCTTTGCAGGAGGTACTGCATACAATGCAAGTAAATTTGGTGTCACAGGATTTACTCAGGCTGCGATGCTTGATTTGCGTACTCATGGCATTAAGGTAAGTACCATTATGCCTGGTAGTGTCTCTACTTATTTTAACGGAAATGAGCCTAGCCAGAAAGACGCCTGGAAAATACAACAAGAGGATATTGGAGAATTGGTGGTAGATTTACTAAAAATGAATCCTAGAACACTGCCAAGTAAAATTGAAGTTAGACCATCATCTCCACCAACAAAATAGTATGATGCTCCTTGATTAATTTTTTGTATTGAATCTTAAAAATTACATTTGTTATAAAAATAGGATATGGCTGGTAATACCTTCGGAAATTTTTTTAAACTAACCACCTTTGGCGAATCTCATGGAGAGGCTATAGGTGGTGTTATTGATGGGTGCCCTGCAGGAGTTTCTATAGATTTAGATGCCATTGAAAATCAAATGATGCGCCGAAGACCTGGTCAATCTGCTATTGTCACCCAGCGTAAAGAAGCAGATACCGTTCGTTTTCTATCAGGAATATTTGAGGGTAAAACAACAGGGTCTCCTATTGGTTTTATTATAGAAAATACCAATCAAAAATCTGCAGACTACACTCACATTAAAGATAGTTATAGACCAAGCCATGCAGATTATACCTTCGATAAAAAATACGGCTACCGTGATTACAGAGGTGGTGGGCGCTCTTCCGCCCGCGAAACAGCATGTAGGGTAGTGGCAGGAGCTATTGCAAGTCAGTTGTTAGGTGCAATAGCTATAACTGGGTATGTATCTTCTGTTGGTGATTTAACATTAGAAAAACCATACCAGGAATTAGATTTTAATACCGTAGATAGTAACTTGGTGCGTTGTCCAGATGCAGAAATGG